>ENA-ORSB01000299-ORSB01000299.1-human-gut-metagenome-genome-assembly--contig:-NODE-299-length-59221-cov-16.444259_pt1 | contig 59221 bp, 61 predicted proteins | sample MGYA00242180_ERZ509144 | MGnify/ENA primary metagenome ERZ509144 (study PRJEB26280, sample SAMEA2338661) | human gut metagenome | biome: human gut; feature: human-associated habitat; material: faeces...
CTTCCGATCCTTGAAATCCTGCATTCGCATCTTCCAAGACCTGTCTCTTCCGGTGTTTCAACCAGTTCATAAACTTCTGCAATGCTACCCTTAAAGCAGTGTTCCCAGACTGCAACCGTATAGTCACCGTAGTCAAGGACTGCTGAATTCATGCATCCGTAAAGCTCCATTCCTAATTTTTCTGCTGTTGTGATCTTTGTTTCCATCGTATCTTCCTCCGTTTTCTCTGTTTTCCCTTTCGGTAGGTACATATTCGCTCTGAACCGTACATATATCCAGTCATTTAAGCATTATAATGTACACAAAGATCTGTGGAAGAAATTGTGGATTTTACCGCTGCGACCTGTGGATGGCTTCAAGGATCTGTTCCTGTTCCTCTGCCCCAACACCAATACTCTCAAGCGCCTCACGTGTCCCACAGTCTGGGCAGATAAGCGTTCTGCCGTCTGCCCTTGAAAGAGCGGGTGTCCTTCCGTAGGAAGCCCCGCAGCGGGGGCATATCCGTATGTGCAGTGTTTCACTCTTCATGTCCTGCTACCTCCACTGCTTTTATCTGTGCCTCGGAAAGGTAATGCTCGTCAAAGCCAAAGCTGATGTACCCCTGAAGGCATGTGCTGACATACGAAAGGGAAGGTACTCCTATCTTCCGTTCTTCATGCATGATGTACACAAAGCACTTCCTTCTGCGTATCTTCCCCGTGCGGATGCCCCTGATATCAAGTTCCATTTCTTTTTTGTAATAAAACACCGGATATCCTTCGTAGCGGTCAAGTGCCGTCTCATCCGACTCCGTGACTTCCCATACCGCCACAGGAACCTCACCGCCTTCCTTTGGTTCAATGGTAAGATAGGCTCCCGTACGGCTTCCTTTAAATAGAAGCTCATAATCGTTTATAACTGCAGTACCGATCACCCTTGCGTGAGGGCATCGTATCCGCATCTGTCTGATGTTCAGGTTGCTGCCATAAGCAATGTAATATCTTTTCATATTGTTTCCATCCTTTCTGAAGGGAACACCCTTCTACCACCTTAAGACCGCTCATGGCGGTCAGTGTTCCAAGGTGGCAAGAGGCTGTTCTCTTCAAGCAGCCCTTCCGCTTCTGAAAGCAGTGTCTCCTGCAAGTCTCTTTGTAAGTATGTCCCTTGCGGTCTTGAATTCATCCCCGATGAATCCGAGCCTCAAAAGCCATGTCCTCATTGCGTATTTCGGATTTTCCGTCTGCTGCGGTTTCGGGCTTGCCGTCCTTACTTCCTTTGCCATCTGGCTTAAGGCAAGGCAGAGCTGGATGTAACTCTTCAGCTGTCCCGCATGCAGTCCGTTCAGCTTTCCGTCAGCCGGGGCATCAAATTGGAAAAGCCTGAACTCGACCGTTCCCTTTGTGAATGTTGCATGGTAGTTTAACATATGGTATCGGCTGTCATTGTAATGATGGTCTCTTCCGTAGCTTGCCCCGTTTGCCGTGTACCAGATGTCTGCAAGGGCTGCCATCGTTTTCGGTTTCTTTTTATTGAGTTCCTTAAGGAATCTTGGGTCTACCGTTTTGCAGTAGCGGTTCATCCGCCAGCTGTCGAGGTTTAAGGCATCCGCTAAAAGATTCTCGTGTCCCGCCATGATGTTTGCAAGGTTTCGTAAAGTCTGCGGTGTGTGTCCCTTTGCTCCGATGTGGATGTGGACTCCGCATCCCCTTGTTGCATCACTCTTGGCTCCCGCATGTCTGAGCTTTCTTATCAGTTCCTGTAGAAGTTCGATGTCTTCGTAGTGAAGAATCGGTGTGACCAGCTCACATTTTTTATCATCCGGTCCCGCAATGCTGACGTCCTTCTGGAATTTCCATTCCCTTCCGCTTGCATCCCATGCGGACCATGTATAATATCCGTTTCTGGAAGCCGTGTTTTCAAATCTTCCTGTTCCGAAAAATGCTGCTGCAAGTTCTGCAGCTTTATCCCTTCGGATGTTGTTCATCTCAACCTCGACCCCGATGGTCTGTTTCTTCATTTCCTCGATCTGCTTTGTAATCCTTTCGTTCATGGCTTGTACCTCCGTTTGTTTTCTTCCCTTTCGGTAGGTACATATTCGCTCTAAAACACACATATATCCAGTTATATATGAGCCATAAACTGCACAAACATCGGCCGGAAAAACTGTGTATATTATGACTGTATTTTACGCCATTCATCTACTCCGTAGATCATCGCAAGAGAGCCGTGTCCGTCCCATACCGTGTGGAGCTGTCCTGCATCATCCACAAACTCCACCGTTCCGATGGTCCCTGACGGGATCTTTCGGTAGGGATCATCAAGGCGGATAAGCTCCACCCTGGTTCCCGAAGGATATTCCTTCCTCAGTCTCTCAAGTGTCTGTCTGCTTACTCCGAACATACCGTTGCCCCCCTTTCTGCCTTGCGGTTGGCTTTCCACTTTTCCGCATCTTCCGGAGTCCGGAATGCCGTATGGCCTTTCAGCCCCTTAAGGAAGAAGGATCTTGTTTCCTTTCCTTCGCTCCCGCCAAATCCGATGGATACCAGCCATGCCCTCATGTAATATTTTTCATTCTCTTCAATGGTCTGTTTCGGATTCACACGTTTCTGTTCCGATGCTTTCTTTACAATTGCCGATGCAAGTCTGCAGTATTCCATCATGTTATCGGTATGCGGAAATCCCGTGAACTCAATGATCCCGTCTGCAAAGGTGACACCGCTGCATCCGCCCTGTTCCGTAATGAACCCTGCTGCCGTCTCCGTATCTTCGAAAGTTCTTTCGGCCAGGGCATTTATAAGGCTGTCTGCTATGGAAATGCACTCCCTGCCGACTGCCCTGTTGATAAGGTACTGTTTGGAATGCATCATATTTATCAGGTTGATGATGCTCTGTGGTGTCATGCTGCCGATTGGTATTTTGATCTCCGCTTCTGGTTCTTCCGTCTGTGTTTCCTGTGTCTCTTCTGCCACATCATTCTGGAAAAGCACTCTTCTCACCTCGTCTTCCATGCTGTCATCTTCAAGTATGACCTTTGCATCCCTGTCCACCGTGATGCTTCCGATGCGGTATGCAAAGGATGGCGGTCCAAGGTATTCTGACCTCTGTCCGAAATGTCCGGATAAGGCTTTTACTAATTCTTTCCTGTTCTCAGCGTTTGTAATAATTTCCATTCTATTGATCTCCTTTCCTTTTGGTAGTACCATATATCACTCTGAATGCCCGTATAGTCAAGCAGATAATGGTACTTTCCAAAAGAAAATGTAAGGTCAGTTTCTGGACTCAGGAAGGGACATCGCAACCGCATATGCCACGGTTGCAGTTACTGCATTTCCCGCCTGTTTATAAAGCTGTGCGTCCGAATTGACAGCCGAAGCACGGTCAAACAGCTCATCGGAAAATCCCTGTAAGCGGAAACACTCCCTCGGTGTCAGTCTTCTGATGCGTCCGCCCCTCATGAGCGTTCCCATCTGACCGGAACAGTCCAGCGTCTGGGAGCATCCCTTACCTACACGGCCCCGTCTGGTCGCGCTGTCAGGATATGCCAGATTGATGCCGTCACCTTCACGGGCAACATCGTATCCTGTCTTTGTTGCATTCCTGACTTTCACGGAATCAGCCTTCTTACAGACATACACACCATGCCTGTCCTGGGAGGTCAGCGTGAACATCGGCTCTCCATCATCCTTCATGCGTCTGCCGTTCTGTCTTTTCTCCATACGTTCCGGTGTCAATACCGGATGCACTTCAAGCACCGCTGAGTTCATTGCCGTGTGGTTCGTCATCCCGGCAGTGTACCGTGCAGTCAGGCATCTTGCCGTGTCCGTGATCTTCGGATCATGGTTGCTCTGGTCGATGAAATAAAGCCCAGTCTTTGCACCCACGCCTCCGGCATTGCCGACAAGCGTTGCGGAAATGCCGTCCGTCCCATAAACACGGTAGCCCTGCATGCCTCCTATAAGCTGGTTAAGAGCTGCTGCGTTTTCTCCAGTGAGAGGTAATATTTCTCGTCTACCTCTGCTTCTAAGATTTGCGATAATGAACACACGCTCACGGTTCTGCGGGACTCCGAAGTTTTTGGAGTTAAGCACCTGCCACCGACAGTCATACCCTGCTTCGTCCATTTCAGACAGAACTGAGGCAAAATCGAATCCTGCATTGATCGATAACAGGTTCTTAACGTTCTCAACAAGTAGGTATGAGGGTTTAGCACTTTCCTCTTTGCCTTTGAGGAGGTCAATAATGTTGTAATATATTCCACTTCTTTTTCCGACCAGTCCCCGCTGTTTTCCGGCAACGGAGATGTCCTGGCATGGGAATCCGAAGCACCAGATGTCTGCATAGGGGACATCTTCGGACTTGAGTTTTGTGACATCATGAGCTTTCCACTCTCCTTCCGTATCATACATGGCCTCATAGGAGGCTCTTGCAAATTTATCATATTCACAGTACCCGATGCATTTATGTCCGGCAGTTTCAAGACCGAGCCTGAAGCCGCCGATGCCGGAACATAGATCAAGGAAGGTCATCTGTTTCATTATACCGCCCTCCCTTGCATAATTGCTGATATGAAATTTTCATATCGTCACGGATGACAAATACATCCGCATCCGAACCGCACTGTTCAATGTAGCGGTTTACGATCACATCCACAAACTTCTCATCCAGTTCGATGCCGTAGCAGATACGGTGTGTCTGTTCACAGGCGATCAGCGTAGAGCCGGAACCAAGGAACGGATCAAGCACGATGCAGTTGCTCATGCAGGAGTTCTGGATTGGATATGCCATAAGTGCCACAGGTTTCATGGTCGGATGGTCCTTGCTTGCCTTCGGTCGATCATATTCCCAGATGGTGGTCTGCTTCCTGTCGGAATACCACTGGTGCTTCCCGCCTTTCTTCCATCCGAACAGACACGGCTCGTGCTGCCACTGGTACGGGCTTCTTCCAAGAACCAGTGCGTTCTTCTTCCAGATGCAGCACCCGGAAAGGTAAAATCCGGCATCCTTGAATGCCTTTCTGAAATTCAGCCCCTCTGTATCCGCATGGAATACATAAATGGAAGCATCCTGTTCCATTGACTGCTCCATATTTACAAATGCAGCAAACAGGAACTTATAGAAATCCTCATCCGGCATGTTGTCGTTTTTGATCTTACCGGCCGTCTCCTCAACATTTACATTGTATGGCGGATCCGTCAGGACAAGATTTGCCTTCTGTCCATCCATCAGCTTATCGTAAGTCTCCGGCAGAATGGAATCACCGCAGATGACACGGTGCTTCCCAAGCAGCCATACATCTCCTGTCTTTGCCACGGTCGGTTTTGCAAGCTCCGCTTCCACATCAAAATCATCCTCCGTGATCTTCTTATCATGCACGGAATTAAAAAGCTGTTCGATCTCCGGCGGTTCAAAACCCGTAATGCCGACATCGAAATCCGAATCCTCAAGGTCTTTGATAAGGTCAGCCAGGAGTTCCTTGTTCCATTCGCCCGTAATTTTATTGAGGGCAACATTGAGTGCCTTCTCCTTGGTCTTGTCGATATCGACCACGATACATTCCACTTCTGTGTATCCGAGGTCTGCAAGTACCGTGGCTCTCTGGTGTCCTCCGATGATGGTCATGTCTGAGTTGATGATGATCGGCTCGACATACCCGAACTCTTTAATGGAGTTCTTGATTTTTTCATATTCCTTATCGCCCGGTTTTAATTTCTTCCTCGGATTATAGGAAGCCGGGATAAGGTCTGCTATTTTATAACTCTGAAACTGCATCTTCCATATCCTCCTCTGCTAAAAATCTGTGCCGGAAATAACATTCACGGCCGCAGTATTTTCTGTTCTTGTTTCCATAGGAAATGAAAGGCTTCCCGCACTGCTCACATACAAGCGTGTAGGAAGCCTTCTCGCTTTTCTTCACTGCTTCCGGGTGTGCCTTCCACCATTCCCTTCTGCATTTTTCACAGCAGAACCTTCTCGGTCTGCCTGTCTTCGGCTGCGTGATCGGATTACCGCAGAAGTGGCACACCTCTTTACCGTCCACCATGAGTTTCATATTTTTTGAAACCACCGTGGCGTATCCGGCAAGGTTATGTCTCTTGCAGTAATTCCTTACGATGTCACGGGACAGTCCGATTGCCATTCCTATGGCTTTATATCCCATCCCCTTCATCCGCATCTCATTGATCTGCTTTGCCTGTGCGTCCGTCATCCTTTCCACTCTCCTTCCGGCACACAAAAAAAGACCGGAAAAACAATGTTTTTACACTGTTTTCCAGTCTTAAATAATGCTTTTTTCCTGATTTTCCGGCAAAAGGAAATACCCCTTTTTGCCGTGTTTTAAGTACATTCTGCGAAAATTACCATACCCTTTTTATATCCCCCCTGTTTAATTCTGCGAAAATTCACGCAAAGGGGGCCATCGGTCTTCAGCGGCTCAGCCTGTAGAGATTCAGATACCCCCACGGTCTTCCGTCAGAACCGATACTCTGGATTGTTATCTTCGTTCCATGTCTTTTTATCATGACAGGACTTGCAAAGGCTCTGCCAGTTCTTCTCGTCCCAGAACAGGACGGGATCACCACGATGCGGTCTGATATGATCGACCACGGTTGCTGTCACTGCATGGCCTTCCTTTAAACACTGAACACACAAAGGATGTGCCTTCAGGTATCTTGCCCTTGCCTTCTGCCACTGCCTGTTATAACCACGCTTGCTGCTGCTCGCCCTGTCACCACGGTGCAGTGCTTCATGCTCCTCGCAGTACAGTCCGTCTGTCAGCTTCGGACATCCGGGATGTCTGCACGGCTTCTTTGGTTTCATCGGCATCCGCCATTCCTCCCTTCTATGTACACGGGCGGTGTGAAAGGATTGGAAAGACACCGCCTTATGGCAACATAAAAAGGAGCGTTTCCGCTCCCTTTCTTTTTTGCCATCTTAATCATAGCAGATGTAAATTAAAAAGTCAGTACACCCTTAGTACACCTTTAGTGCACCTCTAGTACACCATCCAATCATCATGTTTCTCGCTTTCCACAAAGTATTTATAACCATGATCCTTAAGAATTTTTTTAATTGCTTTTTCTAAACGTTCTTGGTCATTTGATGCCGTATACTTGATGCACTCTAAACTGATACCATTCTGCTCGCAATATTGTCTTTTTCTCTCATCATACTTTATCTGCCGATTAAATCTATCTGATGCAATACTGTTATCCTCTGCCACATAAGTTCCAAATTCATCATAATAACCCTTTTTATAATGATGTGGTCCCTGTAGTTCTATAGCCAAATCAATGATTGGATTTCCATCTTTATCAGCAGATTTAGATAATACAAAATCAAACCGAAGCCCTCTGCCCGAATCACCTACTAAGCCATCAAAAGATTTTTCCCTGATATAAGTAATTCCTAACTGATCCAATATATCCATTGTTTTTGCTTCAAAAGATGATACCTCGTGACAACTGCAGCATTTACCCAAATAATAACCTCTGTCCTCATCATAAAGGATTTTTATGTTAGATGAAAGTATATCCTCTTCTTTTCCACAGATTTGACAAACACATGCATATTTCTTTGCAATTGTTATTATAGGTTTTCCATACCCCGATTTATCCAACGATAAATGCTGTGGATCTATACACTCTTTTATAAAATAGCTGTCCCAATACTGATTCGAAAAATCTCTTTTATACGAAGAATCATAGTGAACTACTGCCTCAAAATCATCATATCTGTGCTTTTCTTCATATTGTTCCTGCTCTTTTCTCCTTCGCTCTTGTTCAGCTTCATCTCGTTCCTTATCATATCGGAATGATAACCGACAGCTCTTTTTTTCTGTTTCCATTATCTGCCTTGAAAAGATACTGCATTCCTGTTCATATTTTTTATTATATGGTTGTTTAGCTGCAATACTCTTTTCTATGTCATCATATTCATCCAGTATTTTTTGTAGATATGACACCATCGGTGTCAGTGACTTCTTTCTGTACCACTGTGCCCACGAATTTGCAAAACTAATGGCATCTTCGTTTTCCAGATTCTTTATAAATCTATGTTTTGGTGCAGTCATATCCGCCACCATAGCAGCTATTTTTTCTCTGCCATATTTTTTTACAAGTTTTTCTTTATCATCATACGAATATTTTCTGTCCAATTCGGGTCTTTGTTTTGGAAACGCTAACCCATTCGGAACTAAATAATCATTGCCGTAATTTCTTTCGTAATGATACTTCTCCTTACAACTGTCACAGAAAATCTCAACTGCCGTATCATTCTCTTTTTCCTGTCCCCAGTCATTTGACAAATATATTCTGTAAAATTGCAAATAGCCTTTTCCACAAGCACATTTTGCACTATATGGTTTTCTGTAATCTTCTTCATATGACATAGAACATCACTTCCTTCCCAAGTCCACAAACATATAAAAACATATTAAGATTTTACCATAACCCAAACAAAAAAGACAGCCGTCTGACTGCCTTAATTGTACTCTGCATATGCACCTATCTGTATCTGAAGTGCCACGGTGATCTGTTCCATGACCACGTCATCCAGCACTTCCCCGATTCTTTCTCCGAGCCTTGTTTTATCAAGGGTTTCCACCTGTTCCGCCAGTGCCATGCTCGGTTTATTCAGACCGCTGCTTTTCTTCAGCGGGATCTGCACATGGGTCGGAAGATACTTCTTTTTCCACACCCTTGCCGAAAGCGGAATGACCGTAACCACAGGTGAATGCTTATTTGCCTTATTATTGCTTACTACCAATGCCGGACGCACACCGCCCTGTTCGCTTCCGGCCTTCTCTCCGAAATCCACATAATAAATATCTCCACGCTTACACATAAAAACCTCCTATCCGAGGGCAAAGGCTTCCACCTGTCTGTCCCTCAGTTCATACTGTTTATCCAGTTCCTTCAATGCTGCTTTCCTGTATTTCCCGATCATCGTATGGCTCACATGGTATCTTTCCATCATGATGTCCCATGTCATGTCCTCATCCAGAAGATCCGTGATAATGCTTCTATGTCTTTCATCCAGTCCGTTCACTGCATGCTCGAAAAAATCCAGTTCTTCTTTCAGGAACATATATCTGTGGAAAAGGAAATCGTACCACTCGTCATTTTCCCGTTCCATTGCCGCCTTATACTTGATTGCTATGTTTGCCGTTTTATCGGAAAGAGTGCTCGTCTGCACCCTTTCCCCGTCCTGATGGGAATAAAGCATGGAATCGATCATGTCCTGTTCGCTCACTCCCTGAAACTGACGGAGCTGGAACTCAGTCACGGTCAGTTCCTTTTTCATGTTCTTATATTCCTTCATCATTACTTCTGCCGTCATCCGTCATACCTCCAATCCTTGCCTTTACTGCTTCTATCATTGCATTCTGTGTAGTATCCTTTTTTTCAATTGCCCGGAGGATATCTTCATCGACCGTTCCTTCTGTCACCAGATGCTCTATGATGACCGTGTGTTTCTGTCCCTGTCTGTAAAGTCTGGCATTTAACTGCTGATACAGTTCAAGGGACCATGTAAGCGAGAACCACACGATGGTCGAACCGCCTTCCTGAAGATTCAGTCCGTGTCCTGCCGATGCCGGATGGATCAGTGCCACCGGGATTTTCCCTTCATTCCAGTCCTCGATGTCCTTCTTGGTATTGATATCCCTTGCCGGAAACCGTTTTAATATCCTCTCCCTGTCATGCTTGAACCAGTATGCAACCAGAAGCGGTTTCCCGTTTGCCGATTCAATCAGGTCTTCCAGTGCATCCAGTTTTCTGTCATGGATATTACGGACATTGCCGGATTCATCATAGACCGCACCGTTTGCCATCTGCTGGAGCTTGTTGCTTAAGGCTGCTGCATTTACCGCATCGATGTCCTGTCCTTCCCCGTATTCGAGGATCATTTCATCTGCCATCCTGTCATAAAGCCCCTGTTCGGATTCCGACATGGAAACGGACACCCGGTTGCTCACGCATTCCGGCATATCAAGATAATCCACGGCTTTCATGGAAATGCTGATATCGGAAATCAGTTCATATATTTTTTCTTCTGCCCCTTCCCTCGGTTTATAGGAAAAAATGATCTCACGATTCCGCTTATCCGGCAGAAAGAACCTGTCACGGTAGCCGCCGATATATCTTCCAAGCCTCTGCCCCATATCAAGGATTCCGATCTCTGCCCATAAGTCCATGAGGTTTCCCGGTGTTCCCGTAAGCCCGACCACACGTTTTGCCATCGGCCTTACTTTTTTCAGGTCTTTGAACCTCTGTGCCTTCGGGGACTTGAAGCTCGACAGTTCATCAATGATGACCATGTCAAAATCAAAAAATATGTTTTTTGTCATCCAAGAAACATTGTCCCTTCCGATGATCGTCACATCGGCTCCTGACAGAAGTGCTTCCTTTCTCTGCTCTGCAGTTCCCATTGCCACGGCAAATGTCATGCCGTAAAGATGCTCCCACTTTTTTATCTCTGCCGGCCATGTGGTCTCTGCCACACGCTTCGGTGCTATCACCAAGATCCGTCTTACTTCAAAATAGTCAAACAGCAGAAGCCACAGTGCCGTAAGCGTGATGACCGTTTTGCCAAGTCCCATATCAAGGATAAGGCAGCTCACGGGATGTTCGATTATAAAATCTGTTGCATACTGCTGATAATCATGTGCTTTGTATTTCATCAAGGATACCTCCGATCTGTTCGATATTATCAACTACATAAACGGGAAAGCCTAACCTCTCAAGCATCCTCTTTCTCTTTAGCTGAAGCGGCCTCGGCTTCTTCCCCGGTGCTTTCAGTTCCACGAATGCCATTTTCCCGTCCGGCATCAGGACGATGCGGTCAGGCACTCCATTCATACCGGGTGATACGAACTTCAGTGCCATGCCTTTCCGCTTTTTTGCTTCTTCTCTCAAATGTCTCTCTACTGTACTTTCTAGCAAAACCAGATACCTCCTTTGCCGATTGCGGTTGCCATATGCCTTTAACTCCTATACGCGCATATATACATGAATTGCTCTTTTTATCTTTATTTTTAATTCTCAACTGGATTTAATGGGAAACTGGGAAACTAAGAACCGCAACCCCTTATTTTCCAAGGTGTCAGCACGGTTTCCGACTACCGTTGCCCATCTGCATCTGGGAAACCCCGGAAACCGCCTAACGGGTTTCCTCTGGTTTCTCATCCATCCGCACAAAAGTCTTCTGCACTCCGTAAAGGGGGACTTTGGTCTTGCCCGTGGTATTGGAATCATACTTCTTCCATCCCCCGATCTTGTTTAAGATGCCTTCAATCTCATAGGAATCCGCCTTCTTTAAGTTCTGGCGCTCTTTGCCGAAGCACTCCACCCAGATCTCCATGATGCACACACGCTCACGCATGACCGTTCCTTTTACACCGACCGTCTCGAACTCTCCTCCGCCAAGGAATGCCCTTCTCTGGTAAATATCCATTGATGCCCAGTTATCCGGCAGCAGTCTGTCAAGGTAGTCCTGCACGATGCCCTCACGGTCATCCGACTCCATTGCCTCCTGCTGCATCTTGTACGCTTCCTCTGCCTCCGCACCTTTTAAGAACAGCTCCTCGCCTTCGTTATACAGATGGATTGCTTCTGCCCAGATCTGGTCGACACAGTCAAGCTCCCACGGGTGGTGTTTTCCTGTCCCCGGCACATGCACGGGCCAGAATCTTCTGTTTCCTGTCACGTCACGCAGGAATCCGCCCTCGGAGTTGGTGCTTCCCACGATGATGCACTTTCTCGGATGGGACTCTACATTGACTCCGTATGCCTGACGGAACTTATCATCCTGACGGGTGACAAAGGACTTTACTACCTCGACTTCCGTCTTGCGGATGCCGTTCATCTCACTGATCTCAAGTATCCAGTTTCCGAGCAGCTTCTCGGCAGCAGTCTTATCCCTCATATCCGAAATGGATAAGGAGTCCGAGAACCACTGCTTTCCAAGGATGGCAAAGAAGGTGGATTTTCCCATTCCCTGCGGACCGTTCAGCACGAGGATGGAGTCGAACTTTACTCCCGGCTTATAGATACGTGCTACCGCAGCCACCAGTGTCTTGCGGATGACCGCCCTTGTGTACGGTGAATCTTTCGCACCGAAATAGTCGATGAGCAGTGTATTGATACGCTCCTGTCCGTCCCAGTGAAGCGTTGCGAAATAATCCTTGATCGGATGGTAGAGCCTGTCGGATGACACTACGGCAAGCAGTGCATCCTTAAACTTGGTCGGTGACCAGATCCCGTACACCCTCTCGAAATACACTTTTGCATTTGCAAGGTCAGAGTCATTCCATCCGGGCTTTACCTGTTTCCACGGAAGCGGACCGATGACATCAATGGTATCCTTGAACTCGTTGTATACGATGTTCTTGAAATTCTCATCATTGCGGATGATCAGTGCAATGTTCTGCAGTGTATCCTTGATATTTCCCCTGCGGTCAAGTGCCAGCTTGTTCTGCCAGTCCTCATCCGTCTCTGCGGAAAATTCCTGTACCGCCAGCTCCTGTCTTTCCCTGGCAAGCGTGTTCTTCACTTCTTCATCTGCAGAAGCAAAATCCTGCATGGCTTTGAACGACGGGAGTTTTCCAGGCTCTGTCCCTTCGGCTGCCCTTGCATCCTTGTCTCCGAATTTATGAAGCCTTACCACATCAAACGCATTCATCAGCTTTCCGCAGCATGGGTCCGTTGCATGGTGGCTGTATACGAACAGGTCATCATAGACCACGACTCCGGCAGCAGAGTCCGCCGGGATATAGTCATATCTTCCGGGGATCGCCCTTGAATGCCTGTACACATCCGGGATGAATTTGTCGATTGCCTGTGTCACCGTGTATGTGCGGTTGAAGGCCCCGATCAGCCCGTCCTTGGAAAGCGGGTCAGCCTGTTTTTTGATATCCCTCTGCACAATAGATGACTGACGGTTGCTCACCGGCCATGCTGATACATCATGCCAGTCCTTATAACGGGACAGCACTTCATCGGGATCGACTTCGTTCCCTTCGATCTCCTGAAACATATACTCTCCGTCACTAGAAGTGCTAGGCCAGTACATGAGTCTTGATGGTTCATAGGTGGAATCATCAAACAGTTCGATTCCGATATCCGATGCAAGCATACGGCTGACCGCCCCGTACTCATCAGGTGTCACATCCCTTGTCAGGAATATGATGATACGCAGTCTCGGCTTCTCCGGCGTATGCTTATGTGTGGAATACACCACCATCTTCATGTCAAAGAACATTTCCAGTTCATCAATGATGCCCTGTGTTCCGTAATCCATATCAAGCGTGATGGCGGATCTGGAGATTACACAGTCCTTCTTCCTTCGTCCGCCCTTCAGCTTTCCAAGGACGAATCCTCCGACATCCTTGATATTGTCCTGCTGCCCTTTCGGCATCTTCCTGTACTGCTCCATTGTTTCCGCAGTATATTTTGTCTTGGACAGACGGCTGACAAAATCTTCATATGTCATATCCGTACAGTTAAACTTTTTGTCCATTCTTGAGTTTCCAATTGATACAAACATGTTTCTGCCTCCTAATCTTTCTTGTAAAACGGACTTTCAAATCCGGCAGCCTTAAGCGGAAGCCCCTCACACCAGTCAGGGCATACCGCCATGATTCCATTTACTTCTTCCACCGAGGATGTCCCCTCCGGCACTTCAAGCACCACTTCATCATGAATGTGGCACACAATATCAAATCCCTTCTTTTCCAGACGGAGCATCGCCTCTGCCAGTACATCCCTTGCGGTTGCCTGAACGATATTCTCACAGAATTTCGCACCGTAAGATTCGATTCTCGTCCACTTGCGGTTCGTGCCGATTCCTTCATAGCTGACGCTCTCCGAACCGAATCGGTTCACGGTCATCCTCGGTCTTACATAGGACAGCACCCTTCCTGACGGCAGTGCGATCTTTAACATCCCAGACTGGTAATATACCGTCACCCTTCCGACCGTGGTCATCTTCCGCTCCTTCACGGCTGCCTTTACCGCACCATCAATTTCATACCAGTAATTCACGATGTGCGGATTTGCTGTCCGCCACGACTGTACCAGCCCCTTCAGTTCCTCTTCTTCCACAAAATTTAATGCTCCCATGCTGACGAGCGCACCTTCCGCACCGCCATACTGACAGGCAAGCGATGCCACCTTTCCCCTTGCACGGTACGGGCTTCCTTTTGTGATCTCTTCGATCGGGATATGGAACATCTTGGATGCCGTCTGCTCATAGATCTTTCCTGCACCACGGAACTCCTCCATGACCCATCCTTCTCCGGCAAGGTATCCCATGACCCTCGCCTCGATTGCCGAAAAATCGCTGACGATGAATCTGCATCCTGGCTTTGCAACAAATGCGGTACGGATCAGTTCCGACAGCACATCCGGTGTGGAATCATACAAAAGCTCCACCAGGTCATATCTGCCTTCTTTTACGATGGAACGTGCCAGTTCCAGATCTTCCATATGGTTCTGCGGAAGGTTGTGGATCTGTACGAGTCTGCCGGCCCATCGTCCTGTACGGTTGGCCCCGTAAAACTGTAATAATCCATGCACCCTTCCATCCGGGCAGACAGAGCGTTCCATTGCCTCATATTTCTTTACCGAGGTTTTTGACATGGAAAGCCTGAGCTTCATCATCTCGGATATTTCCCCTTCCGTTTTCTCCACCAGTTCTTCTACTGCAGCCTTGGCAAGGGAATCCACCTCGATGCCTTTTTCATTCAGCCATTCCTTAAGCTGTGATACACTGTTCGGGTTTTCCAGTCCTGATATCTCATATGCCCTCTTGGATGCTGCTTCCTTATATAAAAGGTCACACGTCACTGCATGGCTGATTAGTTCACGGTCAACCATGATTCCACGGTCATTGATTCTCTGGTCCATGCAGTAAAGCTCCTGTTCCCTGTCTGGTATCGGGAATTTCGCCAGCTTGTTTCTGATCTGTTTTTCTACATCCACGTCACGGATGCAGTATGTCTTGAACAGCTCCCACTTCTCAGGAGCATCGGACGGAAGGTTTCTTGTCCTTCCCCCGTTTGCCTTGGTAGGCTTGCACGGCATACAGAAATATCGGATGAGGTCTTTGCCTTCTGACATTTTCTTCTTATCAAGATTCAGTGCTTCGCCCACGCCTTCCAGTGACAGCGGAAGCGACAGCATGGATGCCTGAACTGCCGTGCATCTCCATCCTTCCGGCTTTAAGGAAAGCCCGAAGAAGCGGTTGATACAGTTACGCTCAAAGGCAGCATTGAAAGCTGTTTTTACCACGGAATCATCCATAAGGCATTCCATGATCTCATCCGGCATCGTCTGCCCGGATGCAAGGTCAATGATCCTTGTCGGTTCGTCATTCAGACTGTAAGCAAATAAAAGGATCTCGAACTGCTCCGATGCTGCATATCTATGTACCCCGCAGTCCGGGAGCGATACATCTGAGTAAGTTTCAATATCAATTGCAAGTGTGTCCATAAGCCTGTCCCTCCACTCTTTTCTTTATTCTGTTGATCCCCGTTCTTGCTGCTGCCATATTGCCGGACTTCATCTGTCCCTTGATGGTGCGGTATGTGTTATACGGGATATACTTTTTTATGCTGTTAAGCTCCTTCATCAGTTCTTCCATAAAATAACATCTCCTTTATGTACACGGACGGTGGAAACCACCGCCCGGTTTAAAACTGCCGTTGTGCTCCTATGAGAGGAAATCATCCTCTGCATCTACTGCCTCGAACTCATCCTTGGCATTAGCTCTGGAACCGAGAGGCTCTCCATCCCTTAACTTCTGTACATTTCCAAGTCCTGCCGCGATACCCTTATTTCCGTTGCTGTTGTAAGCATAGAAAGTAATGGATACCCTTCCGTAGCAGCCGGAATATACCTCGCTCTGGTCAAGGATCGGCTGCACCTGTCTGTCCACGATCTGAGGGGCCTGTTTGCTGTTGGCATTCAGGAACATGCTATCCGCATACGCCTCGTCTTCAGGTCTGTCGATGTCACCGTCTCTGAGCGGAGTCTTCAGGTTCGCCGGGATCTTACCGCCCCACTTGCCTTTTCCCTCATCCTTGGCGATCTCAATTGCCTTCTTGATCTTGGCGATGGTTTCCTTATCCTCTTTGTCGATGATACAGGATACGGAATACTTCGGTTCGCTTCCGTTGATGGAATCCGGCTCCCACAGGTGCGCATAGCTAAGTCTGCAAGGTACGATTACTTTTGTTAAATTTGCTGTTGTCATAATTTAGTCCTCCTTAAAATCCGCTTCTGCGGTTGCTGTTTTAACTGCTTCTCTTTTATCTGAATCCGGCACCAGTGTGACCTTGCCGTCAGGCTTGTACACCAGTGAACCAAGGATCTCATTAAATTTCTTTTTGCCCATCAGCCTTTCCATCTCGGTAATGCCGATCAGGCTCTTTTTATAGATGTCCGTGTATCCGGCTTTCTGTGCTGCCTCGGCCACTTCATCTTCATCCGTATATTTACGGTTGCTTCTTCCCAGAACGAGTTTGTATCCGGGCCATTCCTTATGGTTGACCACCGCTTCATTCTGTGCGTAGGTGTAAACTTCTTCTGCCCATTTCTTCAGGGCATCTGCCTTGGAAAGAACCTCTGCAATTTCCTCATCTGACATAAGGGCCGGCTCGGCAAATTCCATCTGGGCAAGTTTCAGATATTCCTCTGCCCTTGCACGGCATGTAAATCTTGCCTTGCAGAATCGGCAGTGGTCTCCGGCTTTAAACTCTCCCTCTCCGGCAAGAGCCTTTGCTGCTCCCGGTTCAAGAACGTCTTTTCCCCATACAAGCAGCTCTTCTGCCGATATCTCCCAAGTGGAAAAATGTTCGATCCTCGGCTGGACGATGGTAAGCTCAACCGTGTCGATCTCATATAAGAAACCGAGCATGTCCAGAACTCCCAGTCCATAGATCATAAGCTGGACATTCTGTTCTGCATCGACCACCACGCCCTTGCCGAGCTTCAGATCGATAATGTGTATCTTATGGGAATCGACCACCACCATATCTGCAGTACCGAAGCAGTCCCTGATTCTGTGTGCAAGACTGACCTTCAGCTCCACTCCGATGAACGGGTCATCACAGTCCTTTCTTGCCTGTTCGATCTGGCCGATGTTATATTCCACGTAATCATCCACGGCTTCGAGCAGTTCATCCGAATAATAATCAGATACAGGTCTTTTAGTCCTTTTCTTCAGATACTTATTGATGAGGTACTCCGCCATCGCATGCCCGGCACTCCCTTCTGCTGCGAAGGGAGATTCTTCGTCCGGGAACTGCTCCTCCAACAGTAACGATGGAGGACATTCCAGACGTCTTTTACCGGACGATGGGGAGAACCTTGCATGTCCGCCCATTAGAGCACCTGCGCTTTCTCATACAGTTCCGGCAGTTTCTCATCAGGAACATCTGACAGCTTCTGGAATCCGAACTGCTCGATCAGGTTCTTTACCTCCGAGGTCTTTCCTGATCTGGACTTGTCCGCAAGGAAGGCACGGACTGTCTTTCTGTCAACGGCTGTCTCCTTCGGTGCAGCTTCTTCCTTCGGTGTATCTGCCACAGGAGTTTCCTTCTTTTCAGCCTTCTTCACAGGCTTCTCCTCTTTCTTTGGTGTATCTTTCTGTGCTGCAACCATCTTTCTGATTCCGGCAGCAATCTGCTCGTAGCCCTCGGCCACTAATAACAATGCCTCACTCATGGCGTTCTCTCCTTTCAAATGCGTGCCAGCTTCACATCACCTGTATACACATCGATCTTGTTTACGCTGGACTTGTACTTTCCCCAGTCCATCAGAATATGGAACGGGTACTCCTTTACTACGGTTGCTTTTTTCGTTTTCTTTCCTGCAGTGACCATAAGACGTTCACCCGGATACAGTCCGTAACGGACATTAACTACTGACATGGCGGACCTCCTATCTCATGAGCTTCTGCCCCTTGATCAGGGAACGGTACTCATCACTGGCACGGTCATCAATCGGAAGCGTTTTGACACAGATCTGTTCAAAATTTCTGTCATAAAGTCTTACAGGCTTCTTCATTTCCTTGGCATGTTCCAGTTCGAATCTCATGCCTTCCGTAATCTCAAAACCGAAAACATAGACCATATCGCATGTATCCATGAGTTCCAGTCCCATTTCAATTCCTGTCATTCTCTCGTTGGGATTCTTCTCATCAAGGAAGGTTGGAAAATAGATATGTGGTGCAACTGGGACATTCCCAGCTTTGGCAACGATCTTTGCGTAATATGCTGCCTTCTTTTTGTTCTCCTCGATGTTGCCCTGATACGGGCTACAGATAAAAATTTTCATCATAATAATTCATCCTTTCTCATTCGGCTCTCATGGCCGTGGGGTTCTCGTAAATATAGTTCTTACAAAGCAAAATCACGAAGGATACTGTTCATCACCTCAAGATCGTCACCCTGAAGGGTGCTTTGCAGCTTTTTGAGCAGTTCTTGCTGTTTCGGTTTCAGGTAATTGCGACCGACATAATATCCGTCTGCCACTTTTACACCTCCACCATATCTGCCTCGGACTGTTTCGATTGGGTAAGCGAGAGACAGCTCTTCGATATCGTTTTTTATAGTCCGGACTGAAACGTCAAACTCAAATGCCAGATTATCAATCTTGTCCTGTCTTCTCTGACACAGAACCTTTAAGATTGCTTCCCTGCGCTCACTTGGTGTCATGCTTTTCTTTGCCATCTCTCGCTCACCTCCTTTCTGTTCCCTTGCTTTGTGACTAAAGAATAATTTTTAAAGGTGCAGACTTTTTGCACGATTAAAAATAAATTTCAAAAATTTTTTCAGATACATCAAAACTTCATCTTTTTATGCCTAATGACTTATTCTCCTTGCCGTTTCATTTATTTCGCAAAATATAATCAGGCGAATGGAGAATATATAAGGGGGACTTTTTCATCATTAACGATTTGTTATTAGCAGCATAAAAAATGATCTGCTTAACCAACCTAATAATTTCTGACCGATTTATCTTGATACAAAATTTAAAATAGCCATTCGTGTTTCATAATCTGACGTGCATTTTCATCCTTCTGTGTAATGTAGAAACAACTCACGGTTTCAAAAACGATCTCAAAAAAGGACAAAAAAATAGCCAGGGCACATTACCAAGGGAAACAAGATCGTTCTTATTTCCTCTGGTAATCTGCTCTGGCTATGTGGTAGCTGTTTTTATTCAAACGCCCCTATTGCTCAGTCAGCAAATTGTTATTCAATTATTTACAACCATCTTATAGGCATTTTTACAGGCCTTATTTTCAACGGCTGTCATCTTATCCCAGTCAACCAACAGGTATCTTCCACAATTGTGACATCCTACTGATGATTTCCCTGATGCGCTTTCGTACGCTATTACTTTTCCTTTTTTACATATGGGGCAGGAAATTACCCCTTTTACTTTTTCTGTTACCATGTTCAGGCTGCACCTCCTAGTTAAATGGCAATTCTTCCGTATTATTACGATTTAAAAAGTCTCCAATTGCTTTTCGTGCTGATTCTCTTAACTGAATATCTTTATCGTGCCTTTGTACGCATTCATAAAAATCACTCAGAGCAAAAAATATCGCACCGTCTTTTTCCAATGTGGAACACAACGGAATAATATAGTTATTACTTGGTCCATTGTCCGTTGCAGAGTATAATTCATAAACCACTTTTTCTTCATTTTCAACTGTCTCTATGCACTTGAACAGAAGAACAATATGAAGTGTATCTACAAACGCATAAAAATTTTCTTTTGTTGCTTTAAGATTTCTTTGGGAATCAAATAAGGATACATATCTATCTGTAATATTTGATGTAACTATTTTTTCTTCAACATTGCATTCCAGATCATCCCATTCAGGTAAATCTAATGGATCCTTAACCGCATCGTAGCTGGAAAATTTACTCCATGTTATTTCATGAACATCTGTTTCCAGTTTCAATTCATGCAGGAATTTCACAAGATAAAACAAATTATCATTTGATTTGCTGAAATCACCGCCAACAAGCATATCTACACTTACACCAAGTTTTTCTGCAAGTTTCCATATTAAATCAATTCCCGGCATTGATTCATTTTCAGGCTTTGCCATTTTGGATAAATATCCAGTACTGATACCTACTGAATTTTCAAGCTCACCTATTTTTATATTTTTTTCTTTTATCAAAGTCGTTATATTGTTCATTAATCTGCTTCTGTCAAACTCCATTTTATCTACCTCCTGTTACATACTATTATACGTTATTTGAATTATATGTCAATATTTATTTATTTTAGGACTATATTTCTTGTATCGAAATATAATTCATATATTTTATTTATTTTCCTATTTTTCATGGTTTGTAGAATTATATTCGTCAACCCCTTGGTTGACACATTATTTATAATAGAAGCACCCCTTTTCGAGGTGCTTATGCTTACAGTGAGATAACACTACTCGGATAACCAATTGTAAAAAGCGTTTTCTGTTTAACTGGTGACTTTGCAAAATCAAATCCCAGCTGTTTAATTCTAATCTTTGCCGACTCTGATGATACATTAAAGATTTCTGCCACTTCTGTTGCCAGCATTTCCAACTCAAATCCCGGAAACTCTTCTCTGAGTCTTTTTCTTAATTCTTTATCACCACAGACCTGTCTCATTGCAGTTCTCGGCATAAGGATCGCTGCACTGAAATATTTAGCCTGATGTTCAAGCCAGTCATGATCTGAACATAACTGCTTGCGCCCATTGCTCTGCGCTGCTTCCCCACCTTCTATGTCTGTTTTTCTACAAGCAGTTGATGTTTGTTCCAAATTATCGAACAGGACCAGCTGATTCGGGTCTCTGTAAAAATACGACTGCTGATAAATCCAGTGTCCTGATTCGTGCCCCATCGTTGAACGGAAGCGGTGCTCGTCCGTCAGCAATGTGTTATCGATCATGACCGTTCCCCTTCCGGCAAATATATATTCTGCACGTTTTGCATCTGCATCATATACCGGAACCTTGTTGCTGTCATTGAAGACCATTCTTCCAAGAATGAGTCCGCAATGAGTCAGATTATTATACTCTGGTGTCAATCCCAGATAGAACTCTGCGAATTCCTCAATATTAACTTCTTTAGGATTGTTCAGTACATCCGGATCAAAATCTCGGATGAACATTTCTGCATCTGATTCAATATCCTCATGGGATAAAATGGGAACACCATTACTTCTGCATCTAAACTGTGGTTCATACATAGGCTGCTACTACCCCTTTCGAGCTCTTAATTCGTCAAGAAGTACCTGCCACTCTGCCTCCCCTGCTCCTGTTTCTTTAGATAATCTCAGTGCCTCAAGCACATAAGGATTTGATGCATAATCGACACAATCCTGTGGTATTAACACATCATTCGATGTTCTTGCTTCCGCTGCCATATCATAAAGTGTATAAGTCTGGGTTTCAGATAACATGAGGAATTTTGCCAGTTTCTCAATTCTCTCATTTGTCAGGGTACTTTTTCTACCCTTCTCCACTTCACTTAGGAATTGTGGAGATACTTCGATTGCTTTTGCTGTTTCTCTTAGTGATTTTCTTTTCTCTTTTCGTATCGTTTCAATATACTTTCCAAAACTTACCTTTTCGTTCTCATTCATACTATTCAACCGCACTTTCTAATTAATTTTAATATTCATTCTTATACATTGGTTTTCTTTACACTTTATTTGATTTAATGTGCGTCATCCATATTAATTATAATAATTTGGTAAGCTACATTTGGCATTGTAGAATGCTGTGTCAACTGTCAACTGAACGGTTGACACTATTAATATATCAAAAGGGGGTATTACTGTCAACCCCCTTTTGCGAATTTACATTTCAATGCCAGTAATCGTATGGAGAGTTAGCTTTTTTCTGAACTTTTTCTCCAGGCAGCGTTGCTTCTGCCTGTTCTCTTGTTGGAAAAATTCTGCCTTCTCTTAACTGGATGCCACCGCCTTCATCAAATCGTAATATGTAAAAATCACCGCTTCTTCTGACCACGGTTGCCTTACGGATTATACGGTTGCTCTCAATGAAGAAAACTTCTGTACCTGTTTCGTATGTCATATTAAACGTGCCTCCTGCGATATAAGTTCGACCAAGGGAAATAGTCTGCCAAACACCATATCTCTGTAGACTGTTCAACACTCCTAATGTAGCGATGAGATAATTATACGAACATATGTTTGTTTTGTCAATAGAGACTTCCGCTATATAATCATTTTTATTCTGGGAACACGCTGTGGACGAATTTCTCCAGTATGGAATCAAACGTACCCCCGGCAACATCACCATTTATTATTTCTTTCCGCTTATCAGCATAAGTTATCTGAAGTTCATAACTGCATCCATCGCACACTTGACCTTCTACAATGTTCTTTTCCCACAATGGAGCACCTATGATTTTCTGTAGGGAGCATGCAAGTCTGTATGCCTTCTTTTCGGAGACCTTTTCATCAGTTTTAAACTGATATTTCCGGCTCTGCCCTTGATAGATATATTCTTTACATCTTCCATCCGGATATATTTCATACACCCATGACTGTTGGGAATCTATCGTACACGGACCATTCTCCACAACCTTATATCGTATTTTGGTAATCTGAGTAGCTGGAAGAAGTTCCTTTGACCATCGGTATCTGCAGTCAAGGCAGCCATAATCCTCGTGTGGCATTCCGTCTATCATCTCACATCCACCCAGGATAAGTTCTCCCTGTTCCTCTGCTTCAAAGGCTTCATGGGACGGATAACCATATAATATTGGTGCAGTCCTGTCCGATCTGCATTTTGGACAAATAACCATAATGTCATTACGCTCCGCTTACAAAATATTATTTTTCATTCATCATTTCATGATTTTCAATTTCTTTTAAAGTGCGACCATTTTCATCCTTCCATCGTGTCAAACCATTATCACTTTTACCGACAACAAACATTGCCGCACCTGATGGACTTGAAAAAAGCATATCTTCTTGTAATATACCATCTATGATATTACTGGTACACCTTTGTTCTTTTATTGTGTCAGGAACTGTATTGTCATCCACGGGAGATATCTGGCTTCCTTTTAATACAATAAATCCTTCAGATGTGATTGTACCCTGTGCCTCTATTTTTCCTACATTTTTTATGACACGCTCCAAATACAACTTTATATCTTCTTTTTTCTCCGTATCTCCAACTGGATTTTCTTTTGGAATAGCATTAGTATATGCATCCAAAACCTTATAGCCAAGTGCATTAATCAGTATCCTTACATTATCAACAAATTCTTCCATACTTGCAACTTGGGATTCCTTTAGCACAGTATTTTTATATGTATTTTTTGTAAGAACCTCATATCTATTACACTGTCGTGCAATTTCTACAAAACGGTTTTCAAGATATCTAATCAACGCTTTATTAAGGTCTCTCCCTATAAATATAACTGCAGTATTCCAGTAATATTTTTCCTTCTCAGCCTGTGCATCTCTTAGGTGCTGAATCAACCGCTCTTTTACATTCTCTGCCTCTCCTATATACACAGAATCTTTCCCGTTATCTTCTTTACAGAACAAAAAATAAACACCCGCTTGCTTTATATCTTCTCTACTGCATGTAGGCACTTCAATCCGTGGAATTTTAATAGCTTTACCATTCCAATTTGACAATTCTGCCGTTATTAAGCTATCAGCAGTGCCATTAACCAGAAATAATTCTATTGATTTACCATATGCCATATCTTAATGCCTCCGTAATTTTCGTTCTGTAACAGGAGATGAATCACCGATGTCAAAATGCTTTTGTCTAGTATTTCTTCAGTTCTTTAATCAAATCGGTCTCTGTAACTTTAGAATTTAAAACCTGCTTTCCTAAATATATAACATCCTTATCGCATGTATCAAAACATGATTTGACCCAGTTAGCCTTTTTATTCAATTTCAAATAATATAATACATGGGTATTGTCATCTTCACACAAAATAACATATGGAATAGAATTTCCGTCTATATACTCAAAGAAATCCCTTTCCACTTGAAATTGATTTCCTTTATTATGTATATAAAGCATATGTAATTTCCCATTTATTTTTATAATAGTTGTATTGCCCTCTCCATCAATAACCTTATATGCTATATTATTTTTATCTAAAATTTTTTCTATCATCTTCTACCTCTTGATATATATATTATAAATACCTACATTTTCGGAACAAGACTGTGATAATCAATTGAATTTTTCCCCACATCCCATTTACCAATTTGCATCTTTTTGATTTTCTTTCCGTCTCCAAACTCTAGTAAATCTGTTCTGTGCAAATTATTCATTATTTTATTTAGGCTACCAAGCCCTGCAGAGGATAACAGAAATGCTTCCATTGGATCACACAATTTACAGTAAGCCCATAACTGTCCTAAATCATGCAAATTCAACTGCGTCTTTTTAGCCTCGATAAAAAATATTTGTGGTTTTCCATTTTTCTTTACAATTCCAAGCACATCTATCTGTATATCGAGTCCTATTGTCTGTGGATAATAATCTATCACATCGTATTGTTCAAGAAATAAATCTAAAGTTCTTGCATGAGAATCTACTGTAATTACCGTTGCGTTTTTATATTTGTCTTCCAAATACTGCTGAAGCCATAATCTCATAGGCTCATATAATTCAAATTCTTTTTTTACATTATTCGCCATATCCTAAGAACCCCGCTAAATCAGTCCACGAGTCAAAATGCTTTCCTCTGATTTCTTCTGGCAATGACGGATCATTTTCGCCGGGATGGATAGGTTTGTTCGCCCTGCGTACTCTTTTTTCCCAATAGAATTTATGTGTTTTAACAGGATCAATGAATTCCAGCAACTCATCCGCATACTTCTCCAAAGCATCCTGCTTATGCTTAATGTTAAATCCCACAGGTAAAAACTCATTTGCAAATATCTTTACCTGATGTTCTTTCTTCCAGAAATTTGGCTTTCCGGCGTTATACTTAACCAAATTTCCATCTCTAAAATTCGGATGACCGAAATCAATTGTCTGGACTGGAACATCAACATCTTTTAGCATATTGGCAATATCAATTACCATATACCAATTTCCCGGAATCTCTATATAGACTCTATGTGCTCCATCCTGACCAAAAGCAATATTACTTTTTCTTATATATCCTGTTACATCTGCGATACCACGCAATAAAGCCTTCTTTTGATCTGTAGTAATAGAAAAAAGTTCGGCATTCATTTTCATAGTAGAATGGTGACGTCCACCGCCAATAAGTCTCAGCATTTCTCTTACTACATATTCTTCATTCGGCTTTGTAAATGACATTTTGGTAGAATGCGGTGCTTCAGTAATGTTTAACGCATGTCCTATTAAGGGTTCTACAATAGATCTAATATCTACTATACTTGCCTTAACATAAACAGCTACATCTTTTAAATCATCAGTATACAAATTTTTATATGGAATATCTATGGTCACTGTTGTTTCGGTAGCATTCTGCTGTATCTCACCATTTCCAAGAATCATTCCAAGCATATAAGCCATTTCAATATTCATAAAAGTCTCCTTTCATCCCAATACATTCGTGTACTATTTTTGCAAAATATTGTCTATTTGATCTGCAATTGCTTTTGCCATTAAAGGTGGCACTGCATTTCCAATCTGCTGCCTAATATATAACTTTTGTCCGATAAATACGAATTTATCATCAAATGATTGTATTCTTGCAGCTTCTCTTGGCGTAATTGCTCGATGCAGAAACGGATGATTATTCGTTCCATTTGAAGATGCATCAAATCTAGTATCTATAGTCGGTGACACTGCATCCCACTTTAGTCTTCCCCATGTTCCTGAAAACTGCTGATTACCAACCATATCCGATGGAAGATGTTCTTTCCCACACTCTGGCGGAATCATCTCAAGTTTTTTTATTGCAATCGCCGCATGATTTGATGCCTTGTGATTATATAATTTCTTACTTCCTCTTCGCATCTGTTTTTGATACTCGCTACTTGGTTCTGTGATATAATCCTGTTCAAATTCTCCCTCGCCTGAATTTAAATAAGCCAAGTCGTATATCGCATCTCTAACTGTAACAGGAGTTTCACATGTAGCTGCCGGAAGTGGAATACTTTTATTTTTTGAACAAATGAAAATTGCCCTTTGTCTCGCCTGTGGCACACCAAAATCTGACGCTGTTAATACTCCATATTCGACATGGTATCCCATTTCTGTTACTTTTTTAATTATCTGATCTTTAAACCACCCGGCTGATGTAGATAATAATGCTTTCACATTTTCTATCACAAACACCTCTGGCTTTAATATTTCTACAAAACGTAAATATTCATTGAAAAGAAAATTCCTTGGATCATCCAGTCCTAATTTTTTACCCTTTAATGAAAATCCTTGGCATGGCGGACCACCAATAATCATATTCACTTTTTTTGCTTTACACAATTCTATGACCTTGGCTTTTATTTTTTCATCTGTAATATCCCCGCATACAGTTTCTGTATCTGGCATATTGTGCTTAAATGTCTGAAGTGCCTTTTCATTAAAATCCAATGCGACTTCAGTTGTGAAATGCTCATTTTTTTCCATTCCATATGACATTCCACCTGCTCCGCTAAACAAATCTAGTATTCTAAACATTGGAGTTTCCTCTTTCATTGGTTGCTTATTTTTTATCAGTATTCTTTTAAACAGTAATTTTCCATTAATCGTAGGCTTAAACAAATCATACTCATTATCCGAGCCGTGGTTCGCTTCCCCTACAATTTCAAACTGCTCACTATTATACCTATTAATTATTGTTATTGGCACTCCCATAATTCCGGGATAATCATATGGGATATCCGTTATCCTTCTGACATTGATTGCATCATAGTCATCATATTTTGGATATTCTTCTGGTGTATATTTTTTCGTTAAATTCAGTCTTTCATGCCTTCTATCATTATCAAGATTGGTAAGCCACATTGCATTACCTAGGCTTCTCCACTTTTGCCCCGTCTCATCAACCCAATATCTGGTTGACCGTGGTTCAGAAGAATCTGGAACTCTAAATTTCATCTCTCCAAATTGATATCCAGTCCATACTTCATTATTTTGAATCAACGGAAATATTTCTTTGTATGTTAATGCATTCTGATTTCCTATAATCAGAAAATTCTTCTTGTATTTAACAATCTCTGCAACAATTTCTTTAAACAGCGAGAAAGGGGGATTCGTAACTACTATATCGCATTCTGCCAAATACTGGAGACATTCATCACTTCTAAAATCCCCATTCCCTTTTAATTTTTTTATAACTTTAGACTGCAGCAAAAATTGAGTAACATACTCATCCGACAACTCACCCTGTCCCTCGCATATTCCGGTAATATCCAGAACATATCCATTTCCTTTAGTCAGCACTTTGCTATCATCATCCATAAGAGCGACCTGAGTACCCATAACTTTTGATGAACTAAAGGAAGTACATATCAACCTTTTCAGTTTTAGGACATTAAAATTTTTCAAAAAGAACTTGCAAAAATTTGATTCAAATGGATCATCACAATTACACAAGACCGTTTTTCTTTCAAAATGTTGCACATAATGTGCCATCTCCTTTTCGACAGTCTCATATGTTGTGTAAAACTCATCGTCCTTGGCATTTTTGGCCATTTGCAAGTTTGTATTTTTGTTTCCCATCTTCGATTATGCTCCTTTGTCATATTTTATGTAACTCTCAGCATAAATCGTTTAAATATCAATGTGCATATCTACCCGTAGAGTTCCTATTCGCATATTATCTCATGCCCTTTTGGTGTTCTATTTTATGAATGCGTCTAGGATCCTCTGGTTTTGTTGCATCCGAAGGAATCATCCACATTCGTCCCTTTAAGACTGCACCATCAATTCTTCCCTCTTTACAGTATATAGCGACTCTTCGCTGTGATATATTCCATTTTTCTGCTACTTCTGCTGATGTTAAGTAATCCATTTTTAGCCCTCCGTGGACAGGAAAAATTACAATTCAACACTCTTATTATATTCGAGATTGCGAACAGTTTCAAGCTCTTTTTCTTTCTGCTTTGAATATATAAAACGCTCCTATTCGCATTGCCATATTTCGTTTGCTTTAGTTATAATCAGGCGTCCATCCTCGCACTTCACTTCAATCTGCTCCCCAATGTCAAATCCTAGTTCCGAGAGCCATTTCCCTTTCAACACAATGCTCGGTGTCCGCTTGTACTGATATCCACTTGCTTCATAAACCTTCATTTCTCTATATTTTTTATATGCCATATTCATCTTCTCCTTTTGCCATTTTTTAGACTTCTGCCATAAGATTAAACTTACGCTGAATTATTGCTTCTTTTGCTAATTTATACATTTTGTGAAATACCCCCTTGAACAAGGAAAACGACAACGGGGAATAATTTCCTCGTCTAAGCACAGTTTTAGAATGTAAATTATAGCGATATGTAGTGGCACAAATGCCCAGTTTATGCGGGTTTCAGGCACTAGGGGGATATCCAACTTTAGAGTCTTAACACCAGAGATTGCCAGAATATGGGATATACCGGCTTTCTGATACAGGCTTTTCACTTCCACATCAAGTCCGCTTTTTTCACCAAGAATCATAGCAGAAAGTACAGCACCATCCTCCATGCAGCTTTCTATATTTTTCTTCAGCCGCTGACGAATATTTTCAAGAATTATACGATACCTATCCGGTTTTCCGTGTACCGCAATCACGTGCTCCACCCAAATGCCAAAATCAATTTTCTGGCTCTGGTAAAACTGTCTTGCATCGAAAGCACCCTCGTTCGGTGCGACATCAAATAATGAAATTGTTCCCTCTACAATAAGGATTTGTCCGATGGAATAATCATCGGAAGAAACATATGCTATCACATCATTGGTCTGCATATGCTGTTCAGACAGACTGATCGTACAGTCCGTTAGATAATAATAAAAACAATGCGCCTTTTCTTCAATACGCGTAACTCTCCCTGCAAGACGAACCTGTTGTTCATCCTGCATGCTGTCCAGATAATTCTGCCGAAATGCTGTCTCCCGGCACATACACAACATGCCAAGAAGAAACAGAAGGGGAAGGCCTGCCGCAAACACTACCTTTCGTATCCCCTTCTCTTTCCATGGTTTTGCATAGATAAGTAAAAATCCTGCAAGCACAATAGCTGCATTTACTTGTCCAGACAGGATTCCCACACTAAACATTACCGCAAGCAAAAGAACCGGTCTTTTACTCACTCTGTAGAATCCACCTCTTCCTGTCCATTCTCTACAATACTCATATCTTCTTTGTACATCGGTGCCAGATCATACGTATACCGGCACTTTCCACTCGTATCACCATTGATAGAAATCTGTACCTTGTCAATGCTTGACAATTCTGTCAGCGAATCTACGATTGAATACAATACGACCTGTTCGGAAATTTCCTGATTCTGATTCAGGAACGTCTCGTCCATATTAACATAGCAAACTCCATCCACCACTGTAATTGTAATCAGCTTTGTTCCTGTCGGAATCGTGGCCAGTTTCTTTTTTGTCTTAGGACCTTCCATCAGTTGCTCCATAACAAGTTTCTCAAGAGAAATGTTGGAACTGTAATGAACCTCACGGGTTTCCGGAACAAGTTTTGTTCCATCCTTGCTCGAAAAATAAAGCGTCAACGTCGTCTTCTGGCTGGAGTTAATCTGTTCTCCCGGATTCTCCACAAAACTGTCTTCGCTCATGGAGCCTACCGCATTCTTACTACTGTTGAGAAGCGGTTCGGACTCCACCGTAAACATGACATAAGAATATTTCTTGATCTGTAACAGTGTCTTTACAATAGCTGCTCTTGTGAGAACTTCCTGCGTCGGACTCATATCGTAATACTCTTTGCTGAAATCGACCGTAATCTGATATGTCGCAGTACTTACGCCAAGCACTTTTACCTTATTGGGAATCGTCTGACGCAAAGACGCATCCTGCGGCCGCTTTTTTAAGTCTTTCAAAAGCTCCTCCATTTTTTCATCCTCCTGCGAGGATTTTAACTCAACCTTCTCCGGTATGATTCTGGTAACATCTGCATTCAGATAAAACACCTGATACTCACCGGTCTTTTTCTCCTTACCACATGCACTCAGCAACACAAGTAAGCATACACACAGCAGGAGTATTGCACATATTTTCTTTTTCATAAGCATCTCCTACGCAATATAGTTCAAAGGAATTCGCACATCAAATGTCGTTCCCTCACCCAATACCGAATGTACTTTGATTGCACCCCGGTGCATCAAAATAGAATTACGTGCGATGGCAAGTCCGAGTCCCGTTCCACCAATTTCGCGGGAATGTGACTTATCCACACGATAGAATCTTTCATAAATATGTTCTAAGGATTCTTCTGGTATACCAATTCCGGAATCCTCTACTTTCAAGTAAAAATACTGATGATCCGCATTGAGGGAAACATGTACCCACCCCTCTCCATCGTTGCGATTATACTTGATGGCATTCTCCACCAGGTTGGTAATCGCAAGTGTAATTTTCACTTCGTCAACCTCCGCCGTAACCGGACGGAAACTTTCAAGTACAAGCTCTACTTTCTGCTTATCCGCAATCGGCTGCAAACGCTTTAAAATCTGTTCTAACAGTTCATTGACATTAACCGTCGTAACGTTCAAATCAGCTGCAGACTTGTCCATTTTTACCAGAGAAAGCAGATCATTGATGATCTTCGTCTCACGCTCAATCTCATTGGTAATATCCTCCATGAACTCCTGATACAGTTCTACCGGTGCATCTGGCATTGTATTAATGGAATCTGCAAGAACTTTCATTGATGTCATTGGTGTCTTTAACTCATGAGACACATTCGAGACAAATTCCTGCCGGGAATCGTCCATAACTTTCATCCGGCTGAGCATCTGGTTAAAACGATCACAGATTTGTGCTGTCTCCGTGTAATTGTTTACCTGAAGACAATCATCTCCATATCCTTCCTTGATTGCACTGATTCCTTCCGAAATCTTTGCAAAAGGCTTCAGAAAATGCAGCACCATAAGTACACCAAAGAACACCATTGCGACTGCCACAATTACAACAATAATGGTTGCAATCTGCCGCAAATATCCCTGATTGATCTGGATATTATCTGTGGATACGCTAATCAACATCACCCCAAGCACCTTGTCACTGCTGTCATTGGGATTACTGATAGGAATTGTCATCTCGATATAATGATTCTCCGAATCATAATGTGTAATGTCCTCCCCCCGGAAACTGCGAATAACCTCCTCAGCAATAATCATCTTATGATCATCGAGATTATAGGTATCACAATATACACGGAAGTTACGATCAACAATTATCACACGTCCATCGTAAATTGTTGTAAGCATATCAATCTGCGCCTGAATCGTGCTGGATTCCACCTCTTCATCCATATTCATATAATCACTGGTTGCTATCTGATTTGCCAGAATTTTGGCCTGACTTAGAATCTCACTCTCGCGAATGGATACCGCTCTGGACTCGTAGGAATTTAACAGTCCTGCTGCCAGAATAAGACTCGGTACAATCGCAAGAACAAGAATAAAAAGAATCAATCGAAATTTTAAACTTTTAAAAAAAGCAAGTAACTGTTTACTCTTTCGCATGGGAAACCCTTTCTACTTCTGATTATAGTAGTATCCAACACCCCACTTGGTATGCACATACTTTGGCTCACTTGGATTTGCTTCAATCTTTTCACGCAGACGACGCACATGTACATCCACTGTACGCACATCTCCCGGATAATCTTTTCCCCATACAAGACCAAGCAGATCTTCTCTACTATATACCTTATTTTCATTCTTGACCAAAAGCTCCAGCAAATCAAACTCTTTTGCTGTCAGATTTACTTCCCTTCCAAGAATAAAAAGTCTGCGGCTGTCCATGTCCAGTCTCAAATCTCCCTTGTTAATTTCAGAACTGTTTACTTTCTTCTCTTTGTTTCCAGATGTACGACGCATGATTGCTTTGATACGCGCCTTTACCTCCAGAATATTAAACGGCTTTGTGATATAGTCATCTGCACCGTACTCCAGTCCAAGAATTTTGTCCATATCATCGCCCTTCGCAGTCAGCATAACAATCGGCATATCAGAAAATTCACGTATTGCCTGACACACTTCAAACCCGTCCATTTTTGGAAGCATGATATCCAAAAGAATCATATCATATTCGTTCGCCTTGGCCATAGCCAGAGCTTCCTCTCCATCGTATGCACAATCCACTTCCATTCCATCCTGCAATAAACTAAAACGGATTCCTTTTACAATTAACTTCTCATCGTCAACTACGAGAACTTTCTTTGCCATATTACACCTCAATCAACTGCTATATTGTCTTTCATTTTTTCAAAAAGTGCCGTTTTTATACCGGAAACTTTCATAATATCTTCGGCCGAAACAAATGCTCCATGTTCCTCCCTGTAAGAAATAATCGCTTCCGCACGCGCCTGACCGACGCCGGGAAGTTTTATAAGTTCCTCTATTCCTGCCGTATTGATGTGAACTTTTCCATCTTCCGGTTGCGCAGACTTTTCTTTGCCGGTCTCTGTAGATTCCAAAGACTTTGCCTCCGCCTTCGTTGGAATGCTGTACATGCTTCCCTCAGTAAGTTTCTCCGCGAGATTCCATGCATCTTTACTCGCGGATTTTTTAAATCCACCTGCTGCGTCCACAGCATCTGCGAGCCGAAGCCCGCTCGCTAATGTATAAACTCCGGGCTTTCTGACTGCACCGCACACATAAACTGTGACAGATTTTTCCTCTTCCGGCATCTCACTCACCTGCTGCGTATCACATACTTCCTGTTGTCTCTCTTCTTCCAGATAAACAGCCGTATCCTTACCGGATCCACATCCGGTAAGGATTCCTATACACATCAGGATCATCAAACACTTTTTGCCAATATATCTCATATTTTCCCTTTCCTTAAATTAATTCAGAAAGGAGTCTCAATGCATCCTCTATTTTAACGACTTTTTACATTTATTACAAGTATATTTTTTTACGCCTCTTTTACAGCAAGAAGTGCTTTTTCCAATTTTTCGATCATTTCGTCCACATGCTGTTTTTCAATCACAAGTGGTGGAACAAAACGAAGTACATCTGCTCCGGCAGTAATTACGATCAACCCCTGCTCCAAAGCTTTTGCAGAAACCTGTCCAACCGGAAGGGTACATACAAGTCCCTGCATGAGACCTTTTCCTCTTCTCGCGGTAAGAAAATCGTATTTTGCCACTAATTCATCTAATTTCTGCTCCAGATACGGTGCCACTGCATTGACATTATCAAGCACATTCTGCTTTTCGAACAGGTCAAACACTGTAGATACAGCTGCTCCAACGAATGGATTTCCTCCATATGTTGTTCCGTGATCTCCAGGTGCCAGTGACTTGTCTGCCACCTTCTGTGTCATGAAAAATGCACCGACCGGAACACCGCAGCCAAGTGCTTTTGCACAGGTCATAATATCCGGCTTCACACCATAATTCTGCCATGCGAACATCTTGCCGCTACGTCCCATTCCACACTGGATTTCATCGAGAATCAGCAGAATATCTTTCTCGTCACAAAGTTTGCGTACGCCTTCGATAAACGCCTGCTCAGCCGGATAAATTCCGCCCTCACCCTGGATAGTCTCCATTAAGATTGCACAGGTCTTGTCTGTCACAAGTTCTTTTACACTTTCGAGATTGTTGAACTCTGCAAATTTCACACCCGGCATCAATGGCTCAAAAGGCTCCTGATAATGTGCATTACCTGTTACAGAAAGTGCTCCGATGCTTCTTCCGTGGAAAGAATGCTTCATTGCGATGATTTCATGTCCCGCATGACCGTCTCTGGTATATGCATATTTCTTTGCAGCTTTGATTGCACCTTCAATTGCCTCTGTTCCACTGTTCGTAAAAAAGATACGATCCATCTGACTCGCTGCAAGCGCTTTCTTTGCAGCCTCAATTGTTGGAACATTGTAATACAGATTGGATGTATGAAGCAGCTTATCGATCTGTGCTTTCAGTGCATCGTTGTATTCCTTGTTTCCATATCCGAGTGCACATACGGCGATGCCCGCTGCGAAATCCAGATATTCCTTCCCGTCCGTATCATAAAGATGAACGCCCTCTCCATGATCTAACACCAGTGAAAAACGATTATATGTATGCAGAAGTTCCTTCTCTGCAGTATTGATATATTCCTGTTTGTTCATTTTTTTATCCTCTTTCAATCTTGACACTATCTCCGTTGCTGCTTACTATGCCTGTTCGTTGTAAAAACGGCCCTCTCCATCTCCGAGAATTGCTGTACCGATTCCCTTATTGGTAAAGATTTCAAGGAGCAGACAATGTGCGATTCTTCCGTCCAGAATATGTACGCGGGATACGCCATTTTCGATTGCATCAATGCAGTTGTTTAACTTAGGAAGCATTCCGCCACCGATAAAACCATCTGTAATCAGCTTTCTTGCCTCAGAAACTGTCAGTTCGGAAATCAGTGTAGACTTATCTTCCGGATCTTTGTATACACCTTCGATATCCGTAAGAAAAGCGAGCTTTTCCGCAGATACAGCACGAGCAATCGCACACGCTGCATCATCCGCATTGATATTGTATGTATCATAGTTGTCATCCATACCAATTGGACATATAATTGGAAGATAATCATTTTCTAACAGATCATAAAGAATCTTGGGATTTACTTCTTTTACTTCGCCTACAAATCCGATATCCTGACCATTGGATAATTTCTTGTCAACCTTAAGGAGACCGCCATCCTTTCCACTGATACCGACAGAACGTACACCAAGTTCCTGTACCATTTTTACAAGTGACTTGTTGACACGGTTCAGTACCATCTCAGCGATTTCCATTGTCGGCTCATCGGTTTTACGAAGTCCATTGATAAACTCCGGCTCCATGCCTGCCTTTGCAACCCATTTGCTGATTTCCTTGCCACCGCCATGCACGATGATTGGTTTAAAGCCAACCAGCTTGAGCAATGTAACATCCTGGATTACATGTTCTTTTAATTCTTCGTCAACCATGGCAGATCCGCCATATTTTACTACAATAATTTTTCTGTTAAAACGCTGAATGTATGGCAAAGCCTCAATCAGTACCTGTGCTTTTTCCATTACTGCGTCCATATTCTGCTCGTTCATAATTCTCCTCGCTTTTCCTGTTGTATCCATCTTACTGATTGAACCTTGTAATATTTGCCTCGTTCAACGTAAAATCATAATAATTTAAGTCCTCACGGAAATCCCATCCGGCTTCCTTCCAGAAATGGTTTCCAAGTTCATTGCTTTTGAAGGCGATCAGACAGACTTTGTTAATTTTTTCTTCCTGCAGTGCCCGCATGCATGCAACCGCCATACTCTTGCCGATGCCATGTTTTCTATAATTTTCATGTACGCAGACATGATACAGACAGCCTCTTCGTCCATCATGTCCACACAGAATTGCTCCGACAATTTTACCCTCTGACACTGCAACCATACTGGTCGTAGGATTTCTCTTTAAAAAGCGTTCCACACCTTCTTTTGAATCATCAATGGAACGGATTCCGAAACCATGAATCTGCATCCACAGCGCATATACCTCATCATAGTCGTCTAGTGTCATCGGCCGAATTTTATACTCTAAATCACTCATTGTTCACCTCATTATATAGAACATTTCAATTACTTAAGGAAACATCGGAACCATCTTCAGGCCTTCTGCTTCATCAAGCCCAAAGAGTAAATTCATATTCTGTACTGCCTGTCCTGCTGCGCCTTTTACAAGGTTATCCAAAGCACCCATCATAACAATTCTTCCGGTACGCTCATCAATTACAAAATTGACATCTACATAATTGCTTCCCTCAACCCACTTTGTCTCCGGGCATACGCCTTTTTTCAGCACACGGACAAAACGTTCCTTTGCATAATATTTATCATATACTGCCTTAATCTCTTCATATGTCGGATAAGTTCCGTCTGCTTTCTTATTCAATGTTGCGTACTCTGTTGCAAGAATACCACGGTTCATCGGTACAAGATGCGGGGTAAAATTAATCACGATTTCTTTGCCTGCTGCATATCCTAACTGTTCCTCGATCTCCGGTGTATGTCTGTGTGTTGTCACACCATAAGCTTTCATACTTTCATTTACTTCACAGAAAAGATTCGGTGTCTTTGCTCCTCTTCCGGCTCCGGAAGTTCCGGACTTTGCATCAATGATCAAGGTATCCGGATCAATGATTCCTTCCTTTACCAATGGATAGGCAGTCAGAATAGAACAGGTAGTGTAACAACCCGGATTAGCAATCAGTCTTGTATCTTTTGTTACCTTTTCTCTGTTGATCTCGCATAATCCGTATACGGCTTCTTCAATAAACTGCGGACTCTTGTGTTCGATCTTGTACCATTTCTCATAAGTAGCAACATCTTTGATTCGGAAATCGGCACTCAGATCTACAATCTTTACTTTACTTAAGATTTCCTCGCTCAGTACACCTGCTAAAAATCCCTGTGGTGTTGCAGTAAAAATCACATCAACCTGGGAAGCAAGTTCATCCATATTGTCATCCAGACACTTTGCATCTACGATTTCAAAAAAATTCTGATATACATCTGCATAATTCTGATCGATGTAGCTTCGTGATCCAAACCACTTAATCTCCGCTTCTTTATGATTCATTAAAATGCGTACCAGCTCAGCGCCTGCATAACCGGTAGCTCCGATAATACCTACTTTAATCATGTGTTTCTTCCTTTTCTTCTATATAATATGATATGAGGGTCAAAAGGTATTTTGCCCCTCATTTATGATTAATCAGATTACTACATGCTACGCATTCCCGTAATCTGACTCCACCTCGAAATCCGCTAATTTTCTGCGTTTCAGCAGTAAATTGCTACTTTCTCGGTGTAGTGCGGGTCACTAAGGTATACATCGAATTGCATGCAAGCATGCATCGATGATACCTTTTGACCCTTTAATCATCATATAGAAAGGATTCTCCCGGAGAATATTTTAATAACATACACAGATGTCTTCTACAATGAAGATACATTTTAAATAGTAATCTACACTTTCACATAAAATAAAGTCCTATTTTTTACTTTTAACAATTTCAACTATCTATCAATTAGATAATCAAATATCACTTTATCACAAATAAAAAAGAGAAATGTTTCACGTGAAACATTTCTCTTTTTTGGTTAATGTATTTGAACAAGATTATTACGAATTGCAAATACTGCAGCTTGTGTTCGATCAGTAACTCCAAGTTTCTTAAAAATATTAGAAACATGATTTTTGACAGTTCTCTCACTTATTTCCAATCGCTTTCCTACTTCCTTATTAAACATACCAACCGCAAGCAGTTTTAATACATCTAACTCTCTTTTGGTCAAGCTCTTAATTTTTTCTGCGTCTTTATTTGTTTCAATCATTTTAGCATTAAGTGCAGGAATCAAACTTGGTTGAATATATGTTTCCCCATCTGCAACAGTAAAAATAGCTTTTTTCAATTCTGCTGATTCAGAATCTTTTAAAACATACCCATTGACACCAATATCAACTGCCTTCATCAAATATTCAGTTTCATTGTGAACCGTCAATACCAATACCTTTAACTTAGATCGACGTGATTTTAGACTTTTTAAAACTTCAAGTCCATTTTTCTTAGGCATATTGATATCAAGTAATAATACATCAGGCTTTACTAACTGTAACTTTTCCAAACAATCCTCACCATCTACTGCCTCAGCAATTACCTGAATATCTCCATCTAATTCTAATAAATTTTTTAACCCCTCACGAATCATAGAGTGATCATCCGCAATCATAATTTTTACAGCCATATTATTTATTTTTTCTCCTTTAAAATAGGTATCGTTGCGCATATAGTACAACCATTACCCGGACTGGACTGAATATCTAGTTTTCCAGATAATAAATAAACTCTTTCCTTCATCATAGACAGACCAAATCCCGTATTATCATCTCTTGATACCGATCGTATCGTATTAACATCAAAGCCTTTTCCATCATCCACAATAACAAGTCTCAATTTATTATTTAGATATTTCATACAAACCTGTAAATTTGAAGCTTCCGCATGCTTTATTGCATTATTGCATGCTTCCTGTATTACACGGAGCAAAGTAATCTGCACCACATTATCAATTGAATACGGTTTACCTTCTATTTTGTATGTACAATTAATATTATTAAATCGCTTAAACTTGTCCAAAGCTCTCTCTACAGTTATATCAAAACCAATATCATCAAAAGACATTGGTCTTAAATCATAGATTAAACCTCTCATATCTTCTATAATTTCTCTTAGACATTTATTTACAGAAAAAAGTTCTAACTTACATCGAACCGGATCTTTGTCGATCAGTTTCGTACACAATTCCGTTTTATGTACAAGAGAAGTAAGGCTTTGTGTTGTAGAATCATGCAAATCACGTGCAATACGCTGTCTTTCTGTTTCCACAGAATTAAGTAATGCTAACCGAGTATCTGCATCTACCTCCTCAATACTAATATTCTCATCTTTCTCTACTACATTAATTACATTTGTTATTTCTGCAAGCTTAAATTTCAATTCTCCAAGCTGACTCTGTAAATTAAGAAGTTCTTCTTCGGCCTGCTTTTGATTTTCTTGAAGTTCTGCAATTTTTCGGTGATTAAACACATTAGTTTCACGTGGAGAAAATGCTTCATAACTGGAATCATTGGTTTCTTCCAACATTTGAATAAATTTAACATTTTCTTTTTGTTCATTCTCACATAAATGTATTTTATCTATAAGATTGTCTCTCTCCTTTTCAAATTGCATCTTTGTTTTTTCTAAATATTCTTTAACCATCTCATCCTCAAACATATGTTCGATATAAACATTATAAAAATACATATATATTATAAATTATTTTGTAAATAAATGAAAGGAATAAATAAAATATATTTGTAAAATTGCCCCAAAATGCCTATAATAACAGTATATACATTAAAAAGGAGGTTTCCTATGAAAAAGAATACAAAGCGTTTTCTATTATTTTCCACAGCAGCATTCGCCGGCATGTACGCTTACAATCGATTTGTTGCAACTGTTGCTGCGAACAAAAATATGCTTCCAACCAAAAATGGATCCTATTATTCCTGGAAACAAGGAAATATTTTCTATACAAAAACCGGAACCGGAAGTCCTATTTTATTAGTACATGACACCAATTCGTCCAGTTCTTCCGTAGAATGGACAAATATAATTCGACGTCTTCAGAAAAACCATACAATATACGCAATTGACCTGTTAGGTTGTGGTCTATCTGACAAACCGGGTGTAAGTTACACCAATTATATGTATGTACAGTTAATCACTGCATTTATCAAAGATATTATTAAAGAAAAAACAGATATTGTAGCATCCAATATGTCCTGCTCATTTGTGATCATGGCAAATCAGATAGACGATTCCATTATCAACAATATCATTTTAATTAATCCTGTATCTTTGAAAACACTAACTTATATACCGGATAGTCAAAGCAAACTGAAACAAATTCTTATTAATCTGCCACTTGTTGGAACCTTTATTTACAATGTACTTATGAATCCAGCCAGATTGGATCGACAATTCCGGACAAACTATTATTTCAAATCGAATATGGTATCCAGCCAAATAAAGGATGCCTACTATGAAGCATCCCATTCCGATAACAGCAACGGAAAATATTTATACTCAAGCCTCTTAGGAAATTATATGGGTGTAGATATTCGGCAGGCATTAAAGAAACTAAAAAATAAAACCTGCATCATTGGAAGTACAGATATTAAGAATAACCTGAATACATTAGAAGAATATCATAAACTTAATTCTAATATTCAAGTAATTCATGTTTCTAACTGCAAACTGTATCCACAGTTAGAAAATCCTGCAAAAATTAATCAAATCATTGAACATATCCTTTCCAGATAAAATACGGAATACATGATATGAAAAAGCTCTATGAGATATCATAGAGCTTTTTTTCAACATATTTACCTGATTTCAACTGTTTTGTACACATTTTCCGCTTTATTTGTTGATAACATGTAATATTTTTTCTATTTTAGTGGAGTTTTTGAAGGTACTCCTGCTTTTCTGGGATACTTTTTTGAGGTGCCTGCAACCTTTTCAATTGCAATAAAAGATCTCTTTGCATCTCCCAATTCAAATTTTGTTACATCCTTCACCTTACCTCCAAGCAAAAATACCGATGACTTTGCATCCTGCACTTCTTCATCACATTCACCTGACTTATAAGAAACAAACCGACCTCCAATCTTTACAAAAGGAAGACAATACTCTGCCAATGTGGATAAATTAGCAACCGCACGAGAAACACATAAATCATACTGTTCTCTGTATGCTGCATCACGTGCCAAATCCTCTGCTCTTCCGTGAATTGCAGCAATATCCTTCAATTGAAGTTCATCAATTACTTCCTGTAAGAATAAGATTCTTTTATTTAAGGAATCTGCCAGTGTAATTTTCAAATTAGGAAAAGCAATTTTTAACGGAATTCCAGGAAATCCTGCCCCTGTGCCCAAATCCATAATCTTAAGATTATGGTTCAGATCTACAACACGAATCAGGGACAGACTATCCTCAAAATGCTTTTCTAATACTTCATCAAATTCTGTGATTCCGGTCAGATTCATCACCTTGTTTTTTTCTACTAACATCTCATAATAAGTAATGAATTGTTGTACCTGCTCATCTGTCAGGGTGATTCCCATAGCTTTCAGTTTTCTGACAAAATGTTGTGTGTTATATTCCATATACCCCCCTATTTTATTTTATTAATTCTCGTTTTAATATATTTTAACTATTTTTCTGTCTTACCAGAGTTTAATTGATAAAATAAATCTGGATTTGAATATTTTAATTGTTCCAGATATACCAGTAATACTGACACATCAGCCGGTGTAACTCCTGATATTCTTGAAGCCTGTCCAATGCTCAACGGCTGGAATTCATTCAATTTCTGTTGTGCCTCTATACGCAATCCGGAAATTTCATTATAGTCAAAATGTTGTGGCAATTTTTTCTTTTCCAGACGTTTAAATTTATCTACCTGCTTTACCTGACGCGTAATATATCCTTCATATTTGATCAGAATATTCACCTGCTCCGTCACTTCTTCCGGTAAGTCTGGACGATCTGCATCAATATCTTTCAACTTATCATAATCTAACTCCGGACGTCGAATCAGATCTGCCAAAGTAGTTCCTGTATTCAGCGGAATACTGTTATTTTTCTCCAGTAAGGCCTGTACTTTCGCATTTGCACCGATTTTCACATGGTTCACACGCTCGATTTCTTCATCAATCAACTGCTCTTTTTTACAAACCCAGTCATAACGTTCCTGTGAGATTAATCCAACTTCATATCCCTTCTTTGTCAAACGTAAATCTGCATTATCCTGACGCAAAAGTAAACGATATTCCGCTCGTGAAGTCATCATGCGGTAAGGTTCGCGATTTTTCTTTGTCACAAGATCATCAATCAAAACACCTATATAGGCTTCCGAACGATCCAAAATCAATGGCTCACGTCCTTGTATCTCCATCGCAGCATTGATACCAGCGATTAATCCCTGGCATGCCGCTTCCTCATAACCAGAACTTCCATTAAACTGTCCACCGCTGAATAATCCCTTGATATTCTTGAATTCCAATGATGCAAAAAGCGAATTTGCATCAATGCAATCATACTCAATTGCATATGCATTACGCACAATCTTTGCATGCTCTAATCCAGGCAATGTGCGATACATCCGATACTGTACATCCTCAGGAAGCGAGGAAGACATACCACCAATATACATTTCATTTGTACTTAAACCTTCCGGCTCAACAAAAATCTGATGCCGGTCTTTATCCGCGAATTTTACAACTTTATCCTCAATGGAAGGACAGTAACGCGGACCGGTTCCTTCAATAATACCGGCATAAATCGGTGAACGATCCAGATTTTCACGAATGATCTTATGTGTTTCCTCGTTTGTATAAGTAAGCCAGCAGGATACCTGATCAATCTGTACATCATCCGGATTGGTTGTAAATGAAAATGGAACAACTCGTTCATCACCAAACTGTTCCTCCATTTTTGAGAAATCAATACTTCTCTTATCGATACGGGCTGGTGTACCTGTTTTAAATCTACGTGTCTGTATTCCATGCGCTAATAAAGATTCTGTCAAATGATTTGCTGCAGAAAGCCCATTCGGTCCTGTATGCGTAATCATCTCTCCGGTAAGGCAACGAGCGCGAAGATAAGTTCCTGTGCAAAGAACCATTGCTTTACAACGATAGGTTCCTCCGGATACCGTACGGACTCCGGTAATCTTTTGCACCTTTTTTTCAGAATCAGAAGTGTTATCCACTTTTTCATGGTTGATTTGTTCACAATTTGTGTCCTCATCAAAGAAATGGTCCATATCTGTTAAAATTTCAGCAACCTCGGCCTGACGAATGGTCAAATGATCCGTATTTTGCAAAGTTTTACGCATTTCTTTCGTATATTCCGCTTTATCTGCCTGCGCGCGGAGAGAATGTACAGCCGGACCTTTCGATTTATTCAGCATTTTTGACTGAATAAATGTCTTATCAATGTTCTTTCCCATCTCACCACCAAGAGCATCCACTTCTCTTACGAGATGTCCCTTCGAACTTCCTCCAATGTTTGGATTACATGGCATCATTGCAATACTGTCCACACTTACTGTAAACATAATTGTTTCAAGGCCAAGTCTTGCACACGCCAAAGCCGCTTCGCATCCCGCATGACCAGCTCCAACTACTACTACGTCATACTCTTCCTGAATATATGGAATTGTTTTCTTCTTATTTTCCAATGTCTGTAAATTGTCTTCCATCTTTCTCCTTAACCTTCTACTTTCCCATACAGAATTTTGAGAAAATCTCATCTACCAGATCATCTTCAACCGACTCACCAATAATTTTTCCCAGTTCCTCATATGCACCCATTAAATCAATGGAATAAAAATCTTCCGGCATACCATCTTTGATAGTCTGAATCACCTGTTGCAAATGTTTTAACGTAATTTGCAAAGATGTCTTTTGTCTGACATTAATCGTATACACTTCATCGTTAAATGTAACCTCTCCCTGGAAGAACATATCCTTAATGGTGTTCTCCAACTCCCGAATACCAATTCGTTCTTTTGCAGATATGGATATAATTTTTTTATCAATCTGTTTTTGAATCATATCTACAGTAACCTTTGCCTCAAGGTCAGATTTATTTAAAAGAATGATTGCTTTCTTATCCTGAAGCAGATCCATAATTTCATAATCACTGTCATCTAAATCTGTGGATGCATCAATAACGTAAATAACAAGATCTGCATTTTCTGCATATTTCTTTGCTCGATCCACACCAATCTTTTCCACAACATCACTCGTGTCCCGGATTCCCGCTGTATCCATAACATTTAAAGTGATTCCATTTAAATTAATCTGCTCTTCCAGCACATCTCGTGTTGTTCCTGCAATCTCTGTAACAATGGCTTTTTCTTGTCCAACCAGAATATTCAACAATGAAGATTTTCCCGCATTTGGTTTACCCACAATTACAGTATTGATTCCTTCCCTTAAAATTCGGCCATTGTCGAAGGTTTTTAAAATGTTATCAACGTTATACACTTGGTTATCCACAATTTTCAACAATTTTTCGGGATAATTATCCAAAGAGATATGTTCCGGATCATCCAAAGCAGATTCAATAAACGCTATTTCATGCAATATCTCTTCCCGAATTTTCTTGATATCCACCAAAACAGAACCTTTTAACTGATTTAGTGAACTTTTTAATGCAAAATCGTTCTTTGCGTTGATAACATCAATAACAGATTCTGCCTGGGTAAGATCAATACGTCCATTCAAAAAAGCACGCTTGGTAAATTCGCCAGGCTCTGCCGGACGCGCTCCATTCTTTATCACAGTTTCCAATATACGTTTCATAACATATACACCACCATGACAATCAATCTCAACGGTATCTTCTCTTGTATATGAGTTCGGAGCTTTCATTAAAAGTACCATAACTTCATCTACAACTTCATCCTCATCATAAATATATCCATAATGTATTGTATGACTTTTGCATTTACTGATTTTTTTCTTTCCATCTTTTGAACGATAGATTCGATCAATAATATCTAATGTATCCTCACCGCTGATTCGGATAATACCAATCCCGGAAGGACTCATCGCAGTTGCAATTGCTGCAATTGTATCTGAATTCATGATTTTACTCACTCCTGTTAAGTAATTTCTAATCTAATGATAGCGATATTCATTATATCACATATCCATAAACATTTTAATGTGTATTTTATAAATAAAGAAAATGGGCACCCAAAGGTACCCATCTTCTCAACTTTTATTATCTCTTTAATGTAACAACTACATGTCTGTAAGGCTCATCACCCTCGCTATGTGTTGTTACATATCGGTCATTCTGTAATGCAGAATGAATAATTCTTCTCTCAAAAGGATTCATTGGCTCAAGAGAAACCGGTCTCTTTGTACGCTTAACCTTATATGCAATATTCTTTGCAAGGTTCTCTAATGTATCCTTTCTTCTTTTACGATAATCTTCTGTATCAATTTTTACTTTATAATATTCTTCTGACTGTTTATTTACAGCAAGGCTTGTCAGATACTGTAGAGAATCAAGCGTCTGTCCTCTTTTTCCAATGAGAATTCCCATATCATCGCCCTTTAATTCGATATCAATGGTATGCTCAACCTCATCAATTTTGATAAGAACTTCAACTTCCATTTTCATAGCTGCAAATACGGAACCTAAGAATTCTCTAACGCTTCCTTCAAGTGAATATTTCTTACGAGCCTTGATTACAGCATTTTTGCTTCCGATTCCGAGAAAACCGGTACTTCCCTTTTCAATAACTTCATATTCAATCTGGTCACTTGTTGTTCCAAGCTGAATGGATGCCTCCGTGATGGCATCATCAACATTTTTTGCAGAAACTTCAATATACTCCATATGAATGCCCCCTCTTATTTGCGATTGTTCTTTTCATTAAATTCTTTCACTAAATTTGCCTTTGAAGCCATACTTCCTGCTTTTGCATTTGACTTCGCAGCCTGTGCTTTTTCTAATTCAAGCTCTTTTTCTGCAGAAGAAACATTTACGTTAGCTTTTGACTCAATGTTTCTTGTCTTAATCATTGCTGCCTGACGAATCTGATCCTCAGAAATGCCAAGTTTTTCTCTCTTCTTCTTTGCTTTTTCCTGATTCTTTTTCATAATATCATCAAGATCAAGATTCTCAATGTGCTTATTAACAAAGAACTGCTGAACTGCACGAACCAATGCACTTACAACCCAGTAAATACCCAAACCGGTTGGTGTAATAAAGCAGAAGAACAATGACATCAATGGCATCATTGTATTCATGGTTTTCATCTGCTTTGCCATCTGATCATTATTTCCACCAGCCTGTGGCATAAGCTTAATATTCAATAACTGTGTTGCATAAGCCAATACCGGAATCAGTAATGCAAGAACAAGCACAATCCACTCATGACCTGCAAAAGATGTCTTAATAATATTCCAAGGTGTATCAGAAATATTAATCTTTCCAAATGCATAGTTAAATTTATTAATATGTGGTGTAATTTCACCTACAGCACTTCCAATGTTGTCGAAATAAGAAGTAAGTTTCTCCCATCCTGATTTTGGCAGCTTGTACAATACATCAATGATGTAATTGTTCAAAGCACTTGTATCTTTTGTCGTGAAATCAACAGAAACCGTTGTAATCTTATAATCTGTAACGATTTTCTGCATAATATCCTGAAAACCGGATGTATTGCTGATTACATCAACGACACTTCCAGAAACAACTTTTCCATTGCTAAGGACACCAAAATAATCCTTAATCGAAGTAATGTATGCAGGAATATTATAAAATACACGATATAAAGCAAACAGCAATGGCATCTGAATCAACATCTGAACACAGCTACCCATCGGTGATACACCATACTTCTGATAAATACGCTGTGTCTCTTCGTTCATTGCCATCATAGCTTCCTGATCCTTACGATTACCGTACTTTTCTCTTAAAGCATTCAACTCAGGCTGCATCTTCTGTGATAATTTTGAAAACTTTTGCTGCTTAATGGTCAATGGAAGCAAACATGTATAAATAAGAATTGTGATAATCACAATACTTATTGTAACGCTTTCCACACCTGTTAAATGATATACAATATCATAGATCCCATTCATGATCCATCCAAGCACCTTCGCAATAGGTCCTAAGATTGAACCGGGATATGCTGTCAATTCTATGGCTGACATAAAAACCTCCGTTATGGAACCGGATCATATCCGCCCTTAGAAAAAGGATTGCATCTTAATATTCTCCATGCAGCCAATGCGCCACCCTTCAGCGCTCCATACTTCTGTACCGCCTCAAGACCATAACAGGAGCATGTCGGATAATACGGACATTTTGTCGACTTCATTGGAGAAATATACTTCTGATAAAATTTAATCAGTGCAATAAATAATTTTTTCAACGGGATTCCATCTTCTTTTCAAACTTAATCAACATGAACTATTTTGTGAAGACGTCCAAGATGCATAAGTGCGCTTTCTACCTCATGGTATGAAATATTTCGCGCTGTAGCTCTTGCGATGACTACAATGTCTAAACCACTATCAAACATGTCTTCATGTAGTCGGTAACTCTCTCGAATTAAACGAGTAAGATGATGTCTTATAACACTATTTCCAACTTTTTTACTAACTGATATACCTAATCTGTTTTTTTCTGTATGATTTTCTAAAATATATACAACAAGAAAACGGTTCGCATAAGACTTGCCGTTTCTGTAAACATTCTGAAAATCAATATTTTTCTTTAATGATTCTGAAAATTTCATTTGAAATTATCCTTCTAAAATTGCATCATAAAAGAAGAAAAGACCACAAAATTGTGGCCTAAGCTGATAATTTTTTTCTACCTTTTAATCTTCTTGCAGCCAATACTTTTCTTCCGCCTGCAGTACTCATTCTGCTTCTGAAACCATGAACTCTAGCTCTCTGTCTCTTTTTTGGTTGGAATGTCATCTTCATTGTATCCACCTCCTCTGCGTTAAAAAACATCACTTGAAATTATATCAGAAAACCTCTACAAGTCAAGTAAATTCAAGGTTTTTTTATAATTTTATATTTTCTTTACTAAATATTACCTGAAAAATCATTCACATACCATATCTTGTATATTGTGGATAACTCCACATATAAAAAAAGTTATCCTCATTTTGTGGATAACTTGTGGATAAGATGTATAAATCACATGGATAAATTTTCAAAACTCTATTCAACCCAGTAAAACCAGGGTCTATAACTTTAATTCCCTTATAAACAAGCTTTAATCGTTGATTTACCCTTGAAAATAGTGTACTATAAGTATATGTAGGATTATGGGTAATTATCCTATTTTATAAGAAAGATGTGGAGATATAAATGGACAAGATTATTGAAAAGTGGGATGAAATTTTAAATACAGTCAAAAGGGAGTACGAAATTAGTGATGTATCTTTTGATACCTGGATTCGCCCACTGGAAGTATTCGCGATCGAAGGGAATACACTGTATATTTTAGTACCATCCGAGCAGATGGCCCTTACTTATATTTCAAAAAAATATCTGGCACCACTTCGTGTAGCCATCGTTGAAATTACAGAGATTGAATATGATATTGAGTTTATCCTGCCGGAACAGGCGAAAAACCTTAAGATATCAAATAAACCAGCTAAGAAAGCTGCATCCGTCAGCGGTGATGATTCCAACCTGAATCCAAATTATACATTTGATACTTTTGTCGTTGGTAACAATAACCGTTTTGCGCACTCTGCTTCGCTTGCCGTAGCAGAATCACCGGGTGAAGCATACAACCCTCTTTATATATATGGAGGTCCTGGACTTGGTAAAACCCATTTGATGCACTCGATCGGCCATTTTATTTTAAACCAGGATCCAAACGCAAAAGTAATCTACGTTACCTCCGAGGAATTCACAAATGAAGTTATTGAATCCATCCGTAACGGTAATGCTTCTTCCATGACTAAATTCCGTGATAAGTATCGTAAAGTCGATGTTCTTATGATTGATGATATTCAGTTCATTATTGGCAAAGAAAGTACGCAGGAAGAATTTTTCCACACATTCAACGCATTACAGACACAAGGAAAACAGATTATTCTTACTTCCGATAAACCACCAAAAGAAATGGAAACATTAGAAGAACGTATTCGTTCCCGTTTCGAATGGGGTCTTATGGCAGATATCGGAGTTCCTGATTATGAAACACGTATGGCTATTCTTCGTAAGAAAGCCGAATCTGATAAATTTAATATTGATGATGAAGTATTAAGCTATATTGCAAACAATATTAAATCCAATGTCCGTGAATTAGAAGGTGCTTTAAATAAGCTTCTTGCTTACAACAACCTCGTACATATTCCTATTACTATGGAAATTGCGGAAAAAGAACTTTCTAACATTATTACACCGGACAAGCCTAGAGAAATTACCCCGCAGCTGATTATTGAAGTAGTATCTGAACACTTCCATATCTCTGTGGACCAGATGATTTCAAAAACACGTAGCAGTGATGTTGCAAAACCAAGACAAATTGCCATGTACTTATGTAAGAATATGACAGATAGTCCTTTGGATACTATTGGTTCCCTGTTAGGAGGAAGAGATCATTCCACAATTATCCACGGTATCAAGAAGGTTACTGAAGAATATGACACCAATGAAACTACCCGAACTTTAATAGAAACCATCAAGAAAAAGATAAATCCGAACTAGTTTCTTCCTATTATAATGGAGTTCTATTTCAGATTACCTTTATTTTTAATTTCAACTTATTCACGTTTATCCACATAAAGTGATATGTGAAAAAGTTGGACAACTTATAATTTGAATAAAATCCGCTTTTATTTGTTCACAGGCTTGTACCATTAATCCTCAGCCTTTTCACAGGCTTTCAGAATGGTTATCAAGTCCCGGGAAGTGCATTATAAAAGCATTTGAAGGGGTTATTCACATATTAACACCCCCTAAGACGACTACGTCGGATTTCTAACTATATTTATTTAAACCAGGAAGGAGTTTTTTTCGCATGAAACTGATCGTCTCAAAAGGAAATTTATTACGTGGAGTTAACATTGTATCAAAAGCAGTCCCAACACGTACAACAATGGCTATTCTTGAATGTATTCTTATTGATGCATCTACGAATGAAATTAAATTAATGGCTAACGATATGGAACTTGGTATTGAAACACGTATAGAAGGTGTAGTTGAGGAAAGAGGTGTAATTGCATTAGATGCAAAGATCTTTTCTGAAATTGTGCGTAAGCTCCCGGATAGTGATGTAACGATTGAGACAGATGCATCTTTTAAAACGATCATTTCCTGTGAAAAAGCAAAATTCAATATTGTTGGTAAATCTGGAGATGACTTCTCTTATATTCCATATATTGAGAAAAATGAATCTATCGTTATTTCTCAGTTCACATTAAAAGAAGTGATTCAGCAGACTATTTTCTCTATTGCAGATAATGACAATAATAAATTGATGACAGGTGAGCTTTTTGAAATTAATGAAAACGAATTGAAAGTTGTATCACTTGATGGGCACCGTATTTCTATTCGCAATATTGAACTTAAAAATAATTATGATCATAAAAAAGTTGTTGTACCTGGCAAGACACTTCAGGAAATCAGTAAAATTGTACCTGGTGGTGTAGACGATGATGTACTGATTTATCTCACAGATAATCATATTGTTTTTGATTTCGATACAACAACTGTGGTTTCAAGATTAATCGAAGGTGAATACTTTAAGATTGATCAGATGCTCTCTTCCGATTACGAAACAAAAGTTAAAGTAAACAAAAAAGAGCTGTTAGATTGTATTGACCGCTCTACCCTTCTCGTAAAAGAAGGTGACAAAAAGCCAATTATCATGAATGTTACCGATGGAAACATGGAATTAAAGATCAATTCCTTCATTGGTTCTATGAATGAAGATATTGATATTGAAAAAGAAGGCAAGGATATTTTGATTGGATTTAATCCAAAATTCTTTATCGATGCCCTTCGTGTAATTGATGAAGAGGAAGTAAGTCTTTACATGGTGAATCCAAAAGCACCATGTTTTATCAAAGATGATGAGGGTAAGTTTATTTATCTGATTCTTCCAGTAAATTTTAACACTGCTACAAATTAGGAGTATATATGATTACAGTTAATATTCGAGAAGAAGATGAATTTATCAAATTGGGACAGGCTTTGAAAAAAGCAAGTCTTGTTGGTTCTGGTGTAGATGCAAAAATGGTAATTCAGGATGGTCAGGTTCAGGTGAATGGACAGACCGAATTACAGCGCGGAAAAAAATTACATGATGGAGATGTTGTCACCTATGATGGGGAGACAATTCAGATTGTCAAATGATCATTGAATCCATAGAACTTAGCAATTTTCGCAATTATGAAAATTTGCAGATTCATCTGGATGAAGGTACAAATATTTTATATGGGGATAATGCACAGGGAAAGACAAATATTCTCGAAGCTGCGTATATGAGTGGTACAACAAAATCCCACAAAGGAAGCCGGGACAAGGAAATGATTCGGTTTGGAGAAAACGAATCCCATATTCGTACCGTTGTCAAAAAGAATGAAAAAGAATATCAGATTGACATGCACTTGCGGAAAAATGGAGCTAAGGGCGTTGCAATCAATAAAATTCCAATCAAAAAGGCAAGTGAGCTGTTTGGAATTTTGAATATTGTATTTTTTTCTCCGGAAGATTTGAATATTATAAAAAATGGTCCGGCAGAAAGAAGAAGATTTATTGATTTAGAGTTGTGTCAATTGGATAAACTGTATTTATCCGATTTGTCAAATTATAATAAAGTGCTCAATCAGAGAAACAAACTTTTGAAAGATATCAGTTTCCATTCGGATCTGATCGAAACTTTGCCAATGTGGGATATGCAACTTCTTATGTATGGGCGGAGAATTATTAATAAACGCAGACAGTTTGTGAATGAGTTGAATGAGATTATCACAAAAATTCATTCAAACATTTCGGGTGGCAGAGAAAATCTGACATTGAAATATGAGCCGAGTATTGATGAAAGTTCTTTTGAAGAAGCTTTGTTGCGACAAAAGAAGAAAGATTTAAAATTGTGCCAGACAACCGTTGGCCCACATCGTGATGACATGCTTTTTTCCATTGACGGAATTGACATTCGCAAGTTTGGGTCACAGGGACAGCAACGCACTTCTGCACTGTCTCTGAAATTGTCAGAGATTGATCTGGTAAAAAAATCCATACATAATACGCCTGTTCTGTTATTGGATGATGTATTATCCGAACTTGATAGCAACCGGCAAAATTATCTGTTAAACAGTATTACCGATATACAGACAATTATTACATGTACGGGATTGGAAGAATTTGTTAAAAATCGTTTTCAAATCAACAAAATTTTTCAGGTAATAAATGGAGAAGTTTTTGAAAAAGAAACGGTAGAAGATATATAAATTATATAGAGTCATCCATTGGGTGAGGAGGAAATCAATGAGCGAAGAAATACAGAACAATCAGGGATATGGCGCTGACCAGATTCAGATTCTTGAAGGTCTTGAGGCAGTAAGAAAAAGACCGGGTATGTACATCGGAAGTACATCGGCAAGAGGTCTGCATCATTTGGTGTATGAGATTGTAGATAATGCTGTGGACGAAGCTTTGGCTGGTTATTGCGACAGCATTGAAGTTACAATTGAGCAGGATAATTCCATCACAGTTGAAGATGATGGTCGTGGTATTCCGGTTGGAATGAACCACAAGGCCGGAGTATCTGCTTTGGAAGTTGTTTTTACTGTATTACATGCTGGTGGAAAATTTGGTGGCGGAGGATACAAAGTATCCGGAGGTTTGCATGGTGTAGGTGCATCCGTTGTAAATGCATTGTCTACCTGGCTTACAGTTGAAGTATATAACGAGGGAAAGGTATACGGACAAAGCTACAAGCGTGGAAAAGTAGATGGACCTGTTTCTGTCATTGGTGAATGTGATCCGGAAAAACATGGAACCAAGGTGCATTTTCTTCCTGACCCGGAAATTTTTGAAGAAACTGTCTATAATTATGACACATTAAAACAGCGTCTGAGAGAGACTGCATTTTTGACAAAGGGGTTGCGCATTGTATTAAAAGATACCCGTGAAGATAGTATACACAATCATGAATTCCATTATGCAGGTGGAATCAAAGAATTTGTACAGTATCTGAATCGCGGTAAGGAACCTCTTTATCCGGAAGTTATTTATTGTGAAGGAAACAAGGATGGTGTTTATGTCGAGGTTGCTTTGCAACACAATGACTCATTTAACGATTCAACATTCAGTTTTGTAAATAATATTATAACTCCGGAAGGTGGAACACATCTGGCAGGTTTTCGTAATGCAATGACAAAGACATTTAATGCATATGCCAGAGAAGCAAAAATATTAAAAGATAATGATGCTGCTCTTACCGGTGACGATATCCGAGAAGGTCTCACTGCTATTATCAGTATCAAAATTGAGGAACCGCAGTTTGAAGGTCAGACAAAGCAGAAACTTGGAAACAGTGAAGCAAGAGGTGCGGTTGATTCGGTTGTAACTGAACAGCTGACATACTTTTTGGAGCAGAATCCGGATGTGGCAAAAAATATCTGTGAGAAATCTCTTCTTGCGCAGCGCGCAAGGGAGGCTGCCCGTAAAGCGCGTGATCTGACAAGAAGAAAGACAGCTTTGGAAGGTACTGCCCTGCCAGGAAAACTTGCAGACTGTTCAGACAAAAATCCAGAAAATTGTGAAATTTTTATCGTTGAGGGAGATTCCGCCGGCGGTTCTGCAAAGACTGCAAGAAGCCGTGCAACACAGGCAATTCTTCCACTTCGTGGAAAAATTTTAAATGTAGAGAAAGCCCGCCTCGATCGAATTTATGATAATGCAGAAATCAAGGCAATGATTACTGCTTTTGGTACAGGAATTCATGACGATTTTGATATTTCAAAATTGCGTTACAATAAAATTATTATTATGACCGATGCCGATGTGGATGGTGCGCATATTGCTACTCTAATGCTTACTTTCTTATATCGATTTATGCCGGAACTGATTAAGCAGGGTCATGTTTACCTTGCTACCCCACCACTCTACAAAATTGAGAAAAATAAAAATACATGGTATGCGTACAGTGATGAGGAATTAAACAAAATTCTTACCGATGTTGGACGAGATCAGAATAATAAGATTCAGCGATACAAAGGACTTGGTGAGATGGATGCCGAGCAGCTTTGGGAAACAACTATGGATCCGGAAAAGCGAATCTTAAAACAGGTAATCATCGATGATGAAAATTCATCCGAAATAGATGTTACATTTACCACATTGATGGGTGATAAAGTAGAACCGAGAAGAGAATTTATTGAAGAAAATGCCAAGTATGTTCAAAACCTTGACATTTAAGGAGGAAAAGTAAGTGGACGACAAGATATTTGATCAAATTCAGCAAGTTGATTTGAAGAAAACCATGGAAACCTCCTATATCGATTATGCCATGAGCGTTATTGCCAGCCGTGCATTACCAGATGTAAGAGACGGACTTAAGCCAGTACAGCGTCGAGTTCTGTATTCCATGATAGAGTTGAATAACACACCAGACAAGCCACATCGTAAATGTGCGCGTATTGTCGGTGATACCATGGGTAAATACCATCCACATGGAGACAGCTCTATTTACGGTGCACTTGTCAACATGGCACAGCCGTGGTCGACAAGATATCCACTTGTAGACGGACATGGTAACTTTGGATCAGTGGATGGAGATGGTGCTGCTGCTATGCGATATACTGAGGCACGTCTTTCTAAAATATCCATGCAGATGATTCAGGATATTAACAAAGACACCGTTGATTTTATTCCAAACTTTGATGAGACGGAAAAAGAACCAACGGTATTGCCGGCACGTTATCCGAACTTGCTGGTTAATGGAACCACTGGTATTGCTGTAGGTATGGCTACCAATATTCCACCACACAATTTGAGGGATGTAATTCATGCGGTTGTAAAACTGATCGATAATGATATTGAAGATAAAGAGACTGATATTGATGAATTGATCAGTATTATTAAGGGACCGGATTTTCCTACCGGAGGTGTCATTCTTGGTACCGCCGGAATCAATGAAGCTTACCGGACCGGACGTGGAAAAATCAGAGTTCGTGCAGTAACAGATATTGAGCCGATGGACAATGGCAAAAACAGAATTGTTGTCACAGAGCTCCCATATCTTGTAAATAAAGCAAGATTGATTGAAAAAATTGCAGAATTACACAAGGATAAACGTATTGATGGCATTACGGATTTACGTGATGAGTCTGACCGTGAAGGTATGCGAATTGTAATCGAACTTCGTCGTGATGTAAATCCGAGTGTTGTGCTCAATTTGCTATATAAACATACACAGTTGCAGGATACTTTTGGTGTAATCAATCTCGCATTGGTGGATAACCAGCCAAAAATTTTGAATTTGTATGAATTATTGAACTATTATCTGCTTCATCAGAAAGAAGTTATTACCAGAAGAACCAGATATGATCTGAACAAAGCAGAAGAAAGAGCCCATATTTTACAGGGCTTGATGATTGCTTTGGATAATATTGATGAAGTCATTGCAATTATTCGTGGAAGTCGTACGACACAGGATGCGAAGAACGCATTGATGGAACGCTTTGGTTTATCCGATGCACAATCCCAGGCGATTGTGGATATGAGATTGAAGGCTCTGACAGGTCTCGAAAGAGAAAAGTTAGAGAATGAATATAAAGAGTTAATGGCTTTGATTACAGAGTTGAAATCAATTCTTGCAGATGAAAAGAAGTTGCTTACGGTTATCCGTACCGAAATTCTTGCAATTGCAGATAAGTATGGCGATGACAGAAGAACACAGATTGGTTTTGATGAATTTGATATTTCCATGGAAGATCTGATTCCAGAGACGAATACTGTGATTACAATGACAAAAGTCGGCTATATCAAGCGTATGGGAACCGACAATTTCAAGAGTCAGCATCGTGGAGGTAAGGGAATCAAAGGCATGGAGACAATACAGGATGATTATATTGTCGAGATGCTTATGACAACTTCGCATCACTATCTGATGTTTTTTACCAATATGGGACGTGTATACCGCATTAAAGCGTATGAAATTCCGGAAGCAAGCCGTACATCAAGAGGTACTGCCATTATTAATCTGATTCCATTGCAGCCGGATGAAAAAATAACTGCAATGATACCAATCAAGGATTATGAAAAAGACAAGTATCTGTTTATGGCAACCAAGAATGGAATTGTTAAGAAAACATCGGTACTTGATTATGAAAATATTCGTAAGACAGGTCTGGCAGCAATTAATTTACGTGATGATGATAAATTGATTGAAGTCAAGATTACGGATGATAATGAGGACATTTTCCTGTTTACAAAATATGGCCAGTGTATTCGTTTTAATGAAAAAGATGTAAGAAGTACCGGCCGTACAACCATGGGTGTAATCGGTATGAATCTTACCGATGGAGACGAAGTGATTGCGATGCAGATGGCTTCCCAGGGAGATTCCGTATTGATTGTTTCCGAAAAAGGTCTTGGAAAATGTACATTGATCAGTGAATTTTCTGCACAAAATCGTGGCGGAAAAGGTGTAAAGTGTTACAAAATTACAGAAAAATCCGGTAATTTGATTGGTGTTAAATCAGTTGGACGAGATGACGAAGTTATGCTCATTACAACCGAAGGAATTATTATAAGAATTCGTGTAAATGATACTGCATTACTTGGAAGAATTACTTCAGGAGTCAAGCTTATTAATATTAAGGATGACATTACAGTTGCAAGTATTGCAAGGGTAGTTGAAGATAAATCATTGATGCCGCCTGAAGAAGATACAGAGAATGAAGATACAGAGGAAGATAATAATTCAGAAGAGAGCAATTCATAAAATCGGAAGCAGGGTATCAACCCTGCTTCTGTGCTATATAACACAAAGGAGAAGAAGATATGCCACAAAATTTTTATGAAGTTTTATGGATTTTTATTATCTATGCATTTATAGGATGGTGTGCAGAAGTAAGTTATGCTGCAGTAAATAGGGGAATATTTGTAAACAGGGGATTTTTGAATGGACCATATTGTCCAATTTATGGATGCGGAGTAGTAATTGTTGTTACCGTTTTAACGCCTCTGAAAAATAATTTATTTCTTTTATTTGTTGGATCAGTTGTATTAACGTCAGTGTTGGAATATATTACTGGCTTTTTACTGGAAAAAGTTTTTCATAACAAATGGTGGGATTACAGCAATCTTCCCTTTAATCTGCATGGGTATATATGCTTAAAATTTTCTATTTACTGGGGACTAGCATGTACCTTTATCATGGACATCATACATCCAATCATTTACAAATTTATCATACTTATCCCACAAATATTGGGAATTGTGTTGATATCTGTCGGTATGACAGTCTTTGCCGTGGATATCACCATTACTGTTATGACAATTATGAAGTTAAATAAGCGTATGAAGGCCATGGATGAAATTGCAAAGAAAATACATAAGCTTTCGGACGAAATTGGTGAGCGGGTTTATGAAAACGCAACAACGGTAAAAGAAAAATCAGAAGAATTTCAGGATACACATGAAGATCTTCTGCAAAAAATTGAAGATACAAAAGAAGACATTCAGGAAAAGACAAGTGAATTTTCTAATAAGCAGAAACTGGCATATGAAGAGAAAGTGCAGGAGCTTGAAAAACTCAAACAGAAATATGCAGGTCTTATGGAACGCAGAGAGCCTGGTGTAAAGCGACTGATGAAAGCATTTCCAAATATGAAATCTTTGGATTTTAAGGATACATTAGAAAAATATAAGAAGCATTTTGATAAAATAATAGCAAAAAAGAGCGAGGCGGATCATGATCAGAACAATTAATACAAAAGAAATTACAAAAAATGTAAAAGAAATGTGCATTGAAGCGAATCATTATCTTTCACCGGATATGGATGCTGCAATGAAAAAAGCAACTGCAGAAGAAAAATCAGAATTAGGAAAGAAAATTTTAAATCAGTTGCAGGAAAACCTGAAAATTGCAGGAGAAGAGATGATTCCAATCTGTCAGGATACCGGAATGGCAGTCTTTTTTGTTGAAATAGGACAGGATGTGCATTTCGAAGGAGATTTAATAGAAGATGCAATTAATGAAGGTGTTCGACAAGGATATGTAGAAGGATATTTGCGTAAATCAGTTGTTGCTGATCCAATTTTACGGGAAAATACCAAAGATAATACACCGGCGGTCATTCATTATTCCATTGTGGCCGGGGATAAAGTTAAAATCACGTTTGCACCAAAAGGGTTTGGAAGTGAAAATATGAGCCGTGTGTTTATGCTCAAACCGGCAGATGGAATAGAAGGAGTTAAGAATGCAATTCTTACTGCAGTAAAAGATGCAGGGCCAAATGCGTGTCCTCCAATGGTAGTCGGGGTAGGTGTTGGTGGAACATTTGAAAAATGTGCATTATTGGCCAAGAAAGCTTTAACCAGACCAGTTGGTGAACATTCATCTATAGAATATGTGGCAGATATGGAAAAAGAGATGCTTGAGAAAATCAATCAGCTTGGTATCGGACCGGGAGGACTCGGCGGAACTACTACAGCGCTCGCTGTTAACATCAATACTTATCCAACACATATTGCAGGACTTCCAGTAGCAATCAATATATGCTGTCATGTCAACCGACATATTGTTCGTGTTGTGTAGAAGTGAACAATAAATTGGTTTCTTGTGGATAACTTAGAGTAGATTTTAAATTTATGTTTAAAAGTAAAGGATAAGGACAGAAAAATGGATAAATATATTACAACACCAATTACAGAAGAGATTACTGCAGATCTTCATTCCGGAGATTATGTATATATAACAGGAGAAATCTATGTTGCGCGCGACGCAGCACATAAGCGCATGATTGAAGCTTTAGATCGTGGAGATGAGTTGCCAATTGACATTAAGGATGCAACTATTTATTATATGGGACCTTCACCGGCACGTGAGGGACATCCGATTGGATCTGCCGGACCAACTACGGCCACGCGTATGGATAAATATGCGCCAAGGTTACTCGATTTGGGCGAAAAAGCAATGATTGGAAAAGGAAAACGTTCCAAGGAAGTCATTGATGCTATTATTAGAAACAAGGCCGTATATTTTGCTGCAGTAGGAGGAGCAGGAGCACTTCTTTCGAAATGCATAAAGAAGTCGGAAGTAATCTGTTATGATGACTTAGGAGCAGAAGCTATCCGTAAATTATATGTGGAAAATTTTCCTGCGATTGTAGTTATTGATAAGGATGGAAACAATTTATATGAGACAGCTATCAAAGAATTTGCAAAATAAAAAAAAGTAAAAATACTAGTTGACAAACCTGAGTAAGTTTAGTAGAATAAAAAAGCACTGCGAAAGCATGCTATCGTGAATACGGTAAGTGCAGAAGTACTCAAGTGGCCGAAGAGGTGCCCCTGCTAAGGGTATAGGTCGGGTGACCGGCGCGAGGGTTCAAATCCCTCCTTCTGCGTTAACTTTTTAAAAAATAAAATTTAAAAAGTTGAAAAAAGTTGTTGACAAATGATTGCACAGCTGATATACTTAAGAAGTTGTCGCGGTTGACAACAAAATAACGAACATTGATAACTGAACAGTGAAAAACCTTGAAAGATTTTGAGAAATGTAACGATTTGTGAAACGAATCGTTGCCAAGCGACATTTTTGCTTGGTAAAAATGTTGTATCATTCAAGAACGCTTCTATAAAAGAAGCAACCTTAAAACAGTAAATCAGGACATTGTTTCTGATTAAAAGCCAGATTTAATTCTGGCAGGACAAAACTTTTTAACATGAGAGTTTGATCCTGGCTCAGGATGAACGCTGGCGGCGTGCT
>ENA-ORSB01000302-ORSB01000302.1-human-gut-metagenome-genome-assembly--contig:-NODE-302-length-59186-cov-57.264396_pt1 | contig 59186 bp, 50 predicted proteins | sample MGYA00242180_ERZ509144 | MGnify/ENA primary metagenome ERZ509144 (study PRJEB26280, sample SAMEA2338661) | human gut metagenome | biome: human gut; feature: human-associated habitat; material: faeces...
TTCGCCTGAAGGCCTACCTTGCCAGCATCTCCAATCGTCTGAGCAACAAGAGCGAACGCGATTTCCAGACCGTGTTCTATCTCGTCTTCAACCTGATGGGCGCCCACATGCGCGTCGAGGAGGATAGTGCGGTAGGCAGGGCCGACGCCGTCGTGTATATGCCCGATGCCGTCTTTGTTTTTGAGCTCAAGTATGATGGCTCTGCAGAGGAAGCGATCCGGCAGATAGACGAAAAGGGCTATTTGATTCCCTATTCTGCCGATGGCAAGCGCCTGTTCAAGATAGGTGTCAATTACGATAGTACCCAGCGCACGATCAGCGACTGGATCATCCGAGAAGACTAAGAAGACTAAGAACTCGGAAAGAGTTAGCCGCAAAGACCGGCTTTCCTCCTCTCCTCCCCTGCACATGCGAAAACAAAAACGTTAAACGTTATAATGTTAGTATGTGACCAGGGAGGAGGCGGAGCGCTCTCCCATGCCTACCATTAACGTTTTAACGTTTAACGTTTTTGAAAACGGACTCGCCTGCCGCGTAAGTCATCATGGGAGTCTTAAACCGCGCTTGTCCTTGGTTAGCTTGGGTAGCTATCCGCTGACATTTCTCCAGCGCCACAGAAGGTTTGTATTGTCTATCTGTGTCAGACATACCGTCCTATTGACACATCTTTGTCAAGAAACACAAAAAAAGAACGAATTGTTTTTCCATTTGAGAAAAAAAGCATACCTTTGCAGTTGGACTATAACTTCTTGAGAAATGCCATTAAAGGACACGTCCTTATGAATGCATTCGTGAAGCCCACGCCGCGCAAAGTGTGGTAAGTCGCAGGACACCCATGCGAAGCGGGCTTGGGAGGGAAAATAGTCCAGGACATATTGAAGGCGTTTACTCGACGCTGTGTTTGAGACACACTGAAATCTTGCAACCCTCAGTATCTAAGTCTCGAATATAGTCAACGGTAGATGTCCCGGGTGTGATTATATCACCCCTGTGGAGACCTTGTAAGCATAGATTGCGCCCAACTTGGGCCCAATCACATGTATTATATAGGTCTCTTTGGGGTAGCGATATTCATATCGGCGTGGGCTCTGACGTTGTCTGTTCGACTTAGATAGGCAATGCAAGAGCCTCAGTGTGTGGAATGGACAACACGACGATTCCACGCTTTTTTGTGTCAACATCTAACTGATTTCTGTCTAGAATAAAGTTAGCACCGATATGAAAATCGATGAATGGACATCAGAAGATGTTCGCACCCAAGGAGGTGGTGAATCTCCTCCCTGCGCTGGACTTGCCTCCAACGCCCTCCCCGAAGCTCAAAGCATTGTTTCTGCAGAGAGTTCACAAACAGGGGTGTCCACTAGAAATGCACGATCCGAAATAATGTTTCAACCACAAAAACAAAGGGAAATTCCACATTGGTATGTCTTACGCTGTACATACGGCAGAGAGAAGAAAGCTTACAACTACATGGTATCACAAGGCATTACGGCATTCTACCCTACCATAGAAGTAGTTAAATTGATAAATGGTAAACGCAAAAAAATTACCGAGTCCCGCTTGCCCAATATCTTTTTCGCCTTCGGTACTGAAAATCAGATCAAAGCTTTTGTTTATGACAACGCAAACCTTCCATACCTTCGCTTTTATTACAATCACAAACGCGTAGGCGGTAGGATTGAAAAGAGCCCGATGATAATTCCCAGCTATCAGATGGAAAGTCTAAAAATAATTTGTTCAGCAGACACGAGCAACACCATTTTGTCGCCAGTCAAAGTGGAAAAGTTTGAGAAAGGACAGCTGGTAAGGGTGGTTGAAGGAGAATTCACGGGAGTAATAGGACGGGTCGCAAGATGGCAAGGTCAACAGAGGGTTGGTGTCGTGGTAGGAGATTTGACGACCGCAATGACAGCATATGTGCCTAGTGCATTTTGTCAAAAAATAGACAACAAACAAAATTATGGATATAGACAATAAAATAAAGATCTCGCGAAACGAATTAATGGCGAAAGAAAGGGTTGTCGTTGAACGGATTTGCAACGATGACAAGTTTGCCTATTATTTCTTTCATGACAAATGTCGTCCGTTACTTAGCAAAATACTATGGACAATATTTGGTAATAATTCCGATTACGACGAACTTGTAAACGAATTATACCTATTACTGAGAAAGCCCAATGCTGAAGGGGACTTTTGGCACGCATTAAAAACTTTTGATTATCGAACGTCATTGTTTGATTGGATTAAGACGGTTGCCGTTAGACATTTCTACAAATCAAGCAAACGAACTAGCGTTATTCCTACACATATTGTTGGTACCGATATTTTGGAAAGTATGATTGGCGAAATGGACAAGGCCATCTATCGCAAGTATATGTGGTTCAAATATGTTGAGCAAATGGAAGATACGCAAATCGCCATCAAGTTAGATATTGAAAAATCGGAGCTCAAAAGTTTATCGAGAAAAGCCTTTAGGCTGTTCAAAACCGTAGTTGAGCATCATTTCCCTGAGTATTATGACAGCATGTTTGCGAAAGAAGATGGGAAAGAAATAGATTTAAATGATGTCAGCAACAATCTTTCAAGCAAAGCAGACAACGAAACAAAACTTGACATTAATCAGTATTTGCAAGCAATGCCAAATGAAAGATACAGACATGTCATATATTCTTTATTTATAAAGGATATGAAACCAGAAGAGCTTGCTTTGGAAATGAACACGCCAGTGTCAAACATTTACAACCTCAAGAAGCGAGCATTAGATCAACTACGAGATTTGGCTATTTACTTCAACGAGATAAGCAATCTGGCAAAACATATAAATTTGATTTCTGATGATATAAAAAGAGAAATACTCATCTCTTTATTCATAGAACGGGCAAGCTACGAAGCTGTTTGCTCAAGATTGAATATAACAGAAGTCAAATTTAAAAAAATAAAGAAAGAGGCAATCAAAGAATTGAGAAACAAAATATTTAAGGCAAGATCATGAGCATTTCAAATAATATATTAGCTGCGTTTGTGGCTGGTGTTAGCACCAAGCAGGAAGACGAGCTTGTTATGAAAAAGTTTTCTGAGAATGAGGAATTTTCTGAATTGCTCGATGTCTTAGATGACGTGGACGCCATTGATGGGATGAATGAACTCAGAAATGAATTCTACGAGAACATTGATGGTTTGGAAGAGTTCAAGGATTATAATATAAACATTAAATAATAGAAAATTATGACAAATTACAAAAAACTGGCAAAGTTAATTGCTGACAACAGAGGTAAGTTATACCACAAATTGGTAGGATTAACTTTGCCTTCTAATGCAGATGAAATCAAACGATTGTGTATTGATTATGTAGAACATCTGACTCGCAAAGAGTCAGAGTACATGAACCAATTGTCATTATTGGAACAGGACTTGTTGTCTCCCATACTGAAAGTTATGGAAACTCTGTATAGCTCAGATATAGAACTTAGCGAAAAGGTTAGTTCTTTGATAGCTAAAGAAAAGGTTCAGCCGAAAAGGATCTCAACAAAAGCATCGAACAAAACTATTTCCAAAGAATATGGTCCAACTTTGGCTGGTGCTGCTGGTGGTACTCTTTTGGCAACAATCTGCAAACCAAATTCATGGGGTGTAATCCTTTTGGGTTCTGTAGTTAGTGCAATAATAAGCAAAGTTCTTTACAGATTATATATAGATAAAAGCAACACTCTCGAAGATGAGAAGGCAATTATAAACTTTCCAGAATATTCATTAGACTCAACTGATGTAGACAACATCATTAAAGGATTAGAAATATCTGGCGACTGTATTGATAAGGTCTTACTTACTTATCGTAGGCATTTGGATATTTTAAATGATGATTTCAAGAAGAAAGAAGAAACTTTCAATCTTGAAAAAAAATACATTGGCGTATTAGAAAGTTTTCAAACATTGTTAGGAAATCTTTCGGACATGGGAAATTCGCCAGTTGTAAAAGACTGCACAAAGAATATCCATCAAATCCTTTCAAAACAAGGATTTGAATCTATCGACTATACAGAAGAGACAAAAGGTTTGTTTAATGTCAAGGAAGAAGATATTAACACAGTAGAACAGTTTACGCCTGCTATTATCAAGAAAAACACACCAAAAGTCTCTTTGATATTAAAGGGAGATGTCGTAATTCCTAGAAAAAAATAACAAAAAAACATTGAATTATGAAAAATATAGTTGGTATTGATTTTGGACATGGCGAGACATCTGCTGGTTTTTTAGATTCTGATAATGTTAAGGGAAACGAGATACTGATGTCTGATCTGAATATTGTCGGAGAAGAAAACAAAATACCCTCTGTTGTTTGTATTATGCCTAGTGATGATGTCGTTATATCACCAAGTGCATATCAAATAGCAAAGGCAAAAGAATTAGGAATAAGCTTTAAGGATCCTTTAATTGGAAACGAAAAATACCCCAAAATATCAGATTCACATTTTCGTTTTTTTGAGATGTTCCTTTCTAAGACTTACGAGGCAATAAAAGGAAATCCGAATAATCCCTTACATGTCTCACAAGATGGAGAAACTGATTTTTTAGTTTATATAGCTTGTCCGTCTGGATGGAACGAAGAGCAAATTGATGCCTATAAAGAATTCACAAATTCAACTTGTAACATCCCAGTTGTCGGTATTGTTAAGGAATCTAGAGCTGCGTACATAGCTGCACGTCGCACTGTTGGCGGTGGCATTCGAACGCAAGGTGGAAACGTTTTGGTAATAGATTATGGATCTAGCACCATAGATTTTACTTACTTTAACAACGACAGCCGATTTGAGCCTGTTCATGAAGGATACAAACTTGGAGCAAGAATAATAGAGGAAACCTTTCTTAAATATCTTAAGGAGCACGAAACTGAAGCCTACGAGAATATTTCCTTAGTTGAAGAGAGATGTGGATCTATTAAAGGCAACAATGTTTTGCTTTATATGATAAGGAAGCTAAAAGAAGAGTATTTTGTTCTTCCTAACCAAGAAATATTCCAACTTTCTTTAGATCTAAGTAAAATATTTCTCGACAAATCACTGCGTGGAAGATATATAGAACCTTCTTCAGGAAATGGATATTCAAAACAAAAAGTGCTTGAAATCCTATCTTCTTACATAAACGATCTTGCTATTATGCTTGATGACTTTTTGACCAAAGATGGCGTATCGTCTGTTGATAAAGTTATATTGACAGGAGGAGCGTCTAGGATGTTCTTTTTTAAAGAACTTGTATCTCAAAAATACGATGTTAGTAAAGACAACGGAACTCTAATTGTTGACCTCAATCCAAGTCTTACGATATCACGAGGTATTGCGGCATTTGGTTATATGAACGAAAAATCAGAAACAAACGAAAAGCCTCTTTGGGAAGAAGTAAATAAATTCATAAGCACATCACTCCCCGATATACTACGAACATCACTTAATAATGCTGTTGCAAACATCTATTACAAAGAGTTTACGCAAATAACAAAGAAATACTATGATGGGAAACTATCAGACTCTTGTGGTAGACACAATCTAGACTCATTGGAAGATGCTTTTATAGACTTCCTTAATTCATACATGACATCTCCTGAATCTGTTGGAGATAAAGTAATGAAAACGGTTGAGCAAAGTGTTAGTTCTGCCATAAATAATAGTTTAAAAGCATTTTGTGATACATGGAATTTTAAATGTGATAAAATTGATGTAACATTTGATTTTGATCAAACATTCTATCTACCTACAGAAACCGCCAAAGGCATTATAGAATTTATGTGGGCAAAGTGCTATGCTTTTATAGAAGACCGAGACTTTTGGGGGCCCACTACAGATACGCCATATAAAGACAGGGATATAAATGATAGAAAAAGCATAGTATCTAATCTTGACTTAAATTTAAGAACCAAATGTGACAATCTTCATTATGATGGGGACTTATATGAGGAACTCGGTGTCATAGAAGAAGCTATTAGAAGCAAGATACAAGAGGTTATAGATAATGCGAAATTAGAAATGTATAGATAACATATTGGTTCTAATATTTCTCTTAGAAGAAGACATAGACATATTTCAAAATAATAATAGCATTGTCGTTTCTCATACAAAAGAATTATTAGAACCATTATATTTTCAGCCATGCCAGAATTAGAACCAAATCTATCATTCGAATTACAAAAAGAACAATTCAATGACAGCTTAGCTCAAGTTGCTACAGCAACTATGATGGCTCAAAGCCTTTCTATGTGTCTTTCTCGTAAACATCTTGTGAATATTGAGAACAGCCCATATTTCAAGCTTGCAAGAAGAGCAGCACCATCAAAATCCTTGCTTAATACAAGTTGGATAAAGATAAACCAAATAGGAAAGCCTGTGAATGATAATCTGCATATATGCTTTGAAACCATGCAGAACATTTTGCAGTCATGTGCAATACCTCATACGCGTTTACTGTTCCTAATTGCCGGGAATGGCGCTTGTTTCAATCTCTATTTGGGAGTACAAGGTGATGAGGTTTCCATAATGGATTTCCAGTCAGATGTCAACAATTTTATTAACGTGAGTTGGAAAGGATTGTCATGTAATCCTGTTGATGAAGCAAGTCAAGAGTATTGTGACATAAAAGAATGTCTGGATGAGAAATACTCATCAGTTCATGCTATTACAGGTATTCCTTGTGTTAATGCAGAAACAGGCTATCCAGATTCTGTTGAATACCTAATGGGTGGTCAGCGACATGGAAATATGGCTTATCTCGTTGTAGCAGAGCCTATTGATGAACAAGAAATTGACAATATCATATCGACTTGCAACGAAATGCAAGGACAAGCAGAATCCATGAAATCGTTTTCTTTTGCAGAAAGTATGCAAAGAGGTCATAACGAATCCATATCACAAGCCCATAGTATAACCCAATCGGAATCCGATGCTATGGGGGAGAATTGGAAAGATCCTAAAATGATAGGTAAGTCATTGCTTGTGGGAGGTGGACTTATTGCTGCGGGGGTGGCATTTCCTTCAATTATGCCTTTTATTGATGTAATAGATTTCTTGGCTTCTCCTGTATCTAATGGTGGCTTAGGTGGTATTAGCGTTTTATCAGCAATGATACCTCAAAAGACTAAGACGCATACGACGCAGCATGGAACAAGTGACACTACTACAAACACACATGGAACATCTGAAAGTTACACTAAATCTATAACTAAAAATTTGGTTAATGCACATATCTCACATATAATAGAGCATCTCAACAAACAGAAGATTAGATATGAAGAGGGAAAAGCTGTTGGTATGTGGAATGTTGGATGTTATCTATTCTCCAATTCTGGAAATACAACAAGTCCACTTCAATTAAAATCGATTCTTAGCGGAAAAGATTCTGTTTATGAGCCTATTAGATTCCATGATATAAGTTCTTTCTGTGAAAGTGCAGGAAGACATAGTTACTACGGCTTTCTAAAAGCACCATATATAGAGACGCTTATCAAGACATCTAACAACAACTCACCTACCGCATTTTCTCATCCTTTTGGTGCAAACTTTAATGGATTAACCACAATGTTAACAACTAAAGAACTTGCGTGTATGGCGAATTTCCCCTTACACAGTGTTCCTGGTATTAATGTCGTTGACGCAACTCCTCCTTTTAAGATTTCAGTACAAGAAGGATTAGAAGGAAGCAAGTGTATCAATATGGGAAATCTCATGTGGAGTGGCACGAAAACGAATCTTACAGTCAAACTTCCTCTCGACACCCTCTCTCGTCATGCCCTTGTCTGTGGTGTGAATGGAAGTGGTAAAACCAATACCGTTTTAAGCGTTCTTGATGGCTTTATGAAAGCCAACCGTCCTTTCTTTGTTTTAGAGCCAGCCAAGACGGAATATGTAGATTGGGCTATAGAATACAACAAGACCATAAAAGACCCCAAAAAGAAGATTAAGATATTCATTCCTGGTTGTGAGAGATATGCGAAGGGGGGGGGGGGGAATAACACCAAACAAGCTACAGTTGAATCCATTTGAAGTAATAAATCTTCCAGGCAGCGAGATGAGGGTAACATCTCATATAGACCGTCTAAAGGCTACATTTGCATCTGCATTCCCGATGCAAGACATTCTTCCTGTCATCATGGAGCATCTATTGTATAAGCTATATACCGACAAGCATCAGATGCTTGACAAGGATGATAAGGCGAACTATATGAAAAAAGGCTTCCCTACGCTTACAACGGTGAATGTTCCTTTCATTGACGAATTGATGTCTGACATAGGTTATGCAAAGGAGAACACTCAAAACATCTCGGCAGCATTGCGCACTCGTTTCCAAAGTCTGAAATATGGATGGAAGAATGAATTACTCAACAATGAGAAACTAAGTGGAAAAACATGGAATGACGACAATAAAGCATGGGAGGATAGTGAAATGACATGGGATGAACTGTTTGACTCCCCTGTTGTTGTCAACCTATCATACGCTGGTGACGACCAAGACAAGGCCTTTATCATGTCTTTATTACTCCAGTTCCTCTTTGAATATCGAATTGCAGAATCGGAAACAGGCAAAGTGGACTTCAAATCCAACAAATGCCGCCACCTTGTGGTTGTAGAAGAAGCACACCGTGTGATGGCAAACTGCTTGAATCCAGAATCGCCACAATACAAATCGGGACAAATGTTTAGCAACTTCCTTTCCGAAGTCAGAGCATACGGACAAGGAATGATGGTGGTTGACCAAGTTCCTACACGACTGATTGAAGATGCCATCAAGAACACCAATGTGAAAATCATTCATAAACTGGTGGCGTCAGACGACTCACAACGCATTGCGGAATGTATTGGTCTGACACCAGAGCAGCAAAAAGTAATAGCAAAGTTGTCTATCGGCCAAGCTGTTTTAGCAGGATTCAACAGTGCGAATGTTGGTTCAAGCGATTGTTCCGATATTTATTTGGCACAAATCAACAAGATGAAGTGAAAATGAGATAGGTATTGCAAAATACCTATCTCTATAAAAATAAAAGAAAGACTAAAAGCATGGCTGAAGAAAAGAAATTTACAGGATATGCCACTTGTTCGTTTGCCAATGGCGAATATACAGGTGAGTTAGTAGATGGCGTTCGCCAAGGTTATGGCGTATTGAAGTTCTCCAATTACGACATTTATGATGGTGATTGGGAAGCTGGCAAGATGCATGGCAAGGGAACTTATAAATTCTATGACCCAATCAAGGACAAATATGCAAGCAAGTATGAAGGAGACTTCAGCTATGGACAGCGTGAGGGGAAAGGTAAAATGACGTACGCCAATCATGATGTCTATGTTGGCTCATGGCAAAACAACCAGCGTACTGGTAATGGTATCTGTTGGTTTGGAAGTGGCGACGTGTTCCAGGGTATTTGGAAATTCAACCAAATGGTACGTGGCGTACTCAGAAAAGCCAATGGCGAAGTTTTTGACGGAGAGATAAAAAATGGCAAATACAATGGCTATGGCAAATTGTTTTGGAGTGATTCGAAATGGTTTGAAGGCATCTTTGTTGATGGCTTGCCATACAATGGCATGCTGTTTTCTATAGATGGAAAGATTTCCGAGTACAAGGACGGAAAACAATTATAAAGAAAGACGTATGGGCAAACAAAAGGTCATCATGCTGTTGATAACATATAAATGCAATCTACGTTGCACTTATTGTTATGAACCAAAGCTAAGCAACTTCAAGATGAGTATGGAAAAAGCCAAAAGCATCATTCAAGAGCAAATTAAGGCTTTGGATGATAATTATGAGGCTATTGAAATCCAGTTTATGGGCGGCGAACCTTTACTGGAATTTCCACTTGTCAAAGAATGTGCCGAATGGCTTTGGTCAACACCTATCACTGACAAACAAATCATGTTGTTTGCTCCAACCAATGGGACTTTGCTGACAGACGACATGAAAGGTTGGTTCGTCAAGAACAAAGATAGAATCCATCTTGGATTGAGCTTTGACGGCGACATGGCTATGCAAAACGCCAATCGTTCATCATCTTTTCAGAATGTGGATTTAGATTTCTTTGTCAAGACTTGGCCAAACCAAAGTGTGAAGATGACCATTTCTCCTGAAACTATCTCGAACATGGCTGAAGGAGTAAAGTATTTGCACAGAAAAGGATTCAAATATATCTCTGCCGACTTGGCGATGGGGAAGTTTATTGGATGGACAAAAGAAAAACTTGGCATTTATCAAACAGAACTAAAGAAGTTGGTCGAGTTTTATTTAACAAATCCTCAACTGACACCATTCTCTATGTTGCGAGTAGATATTAACGCCATTATACACACGAACACAGTAAGCCACAAGACATGCAGTTGTGGTGAGGATATGGTATGCGTGGATTGGACAGGAAAGACATATGCTTGTCATTTGTTTTCCCCTGTAACAATATCAAAGGAAAAGGCAGAAAAGGCAGCTGTGACTATTGATTTCAAAAATCATTCATGTTTCAACAATGGCAAATGTGCAAAATGCGCCCTCAATACCGTTTGCACTCATTGCTATGGAATGAATTATGTTTGCTCTGAGGACATCAACACTCCTTCACCTTTCCATTGCAGCACATTCAAATTGCTATTTGCAGCAAATTGCCGTTACCAATTACAGATGGCAGAAAGAAATAGTGACAGTGTGGCTATACATCGAATAAATATGGCCGTCAATAAAATCATATAACCAAAATCTGAAACAAAAAAATGAGAAATGAATTATTGGAAGCCAACGAAAAGTTGGATCAAATTGAAGCAAATGCGTTGGAACATACAGATGAAGTTACTCCTTTAGAGAATACAAACGAGTCTGTAGAACCAACAGAGGGAGTGAATGAACCAAGTATGGAAATGAACAACTGTACATGTACAGGTGGCTGTGGATCCAACTACAGCATTAGTTCTAGCTGCGTATGTACAGGCAGTTGTGGCTCAAATTATAAAAAATAGATGGGATTGGAATCATTAGAGAAAATTGAAACTATCCCTATTAATGAGATAGTGGATGACAAGTTGGAACCATTGTCGGATAGTTCTAACGAATATGTTGAGTCGGCATCATTGGAGGACGTTGAGGCGTTGCAATCGCGTTATGAAGGTGCAGAGCTTGTTACAGATTTGGAAATGTCGGAAGGCATAGCAGACTATCTTGAAAATGTAGAGGAAATAAAGTATGAGAACTGGCAGAATCTCTCTTTGGAACAGAAGGAAGAGGTACTGAACAAGATAGAACAACAGATTGCAGCTATCGAGCATCGGCCTGCTCTTAAAGTTGAGTTGGAAAATTTACCAGAAAAGACGCTCGGTTACCAAAGTGCGTCAGAACATAAGATAGCTCTTAACTCACTGTACGTAGGTTCGACTGACCCTAATATACACAAGGAGGTCATCAATACAATTATTCATGAAGGGCGGCATGCTTATCAGCATTATAATGTGGATGTCAAATGCATTCATGAATCAGGGGCAGAAGTAGAAACATGGCGTGAAAATTTCTACGACTCACAATATCAGTATTATCAGAGTACTGGGCAAAGAATTATCATCCCATACAATGACGGATCTTTCCACGATGTGGATTTTCGCCTCTATTACTATCAGCCTGTAGAAATTGACGCAAGAAATTTCGCAGATGATGTAATGAAAAGATTGGAAGAAAAGGGGGCTCTGTAAATAGCTAACAGTAAATATCTTCATTGCAGAATGATTTTGGCTACAAGAATTGGAGGAGATAGAGCGTACCGAAAACGGAGGATATCCACCCAAAACGGGAATATCCGTTCACTTATCCAACTCTTTAGACGAAAGGATTTGCAAAGAGCGCATTGTAAATGTTAAACTGAAGGACATAAGTACTTGGCCAACCGAGCACCTGTTCAAAAACTGGGTTACAGAACGAACCAAAACGCTTAGGAAAGTGAGCTAAAAATGGTACAACGAACTGGACGCCCTAGTTAATAACCATACAGAATCACCCTTGGTAAAAGGGAATGATTTTCGTAATCCACGATTTAGTTTACAGATTGTCGAACTTAAAATAGATTTAATAAGAAACAGACAGATACACAAGAATGAAACGCCAAGGGGTTACTATTCTAGGAATAAGCTCCTAACAAAAGACTTGTATTGAGGTGCAATAACCTCATTAATTAACTAAGCGTTAATCGTTCAAGATATTGAGCTTTATGCTCTTATTCTCTAATTCCAAATACCGCCAATCATTCACGCACGAGGACAAACAGGCAGAAGGTTCACGCTCATCAGGGGTGGACGGTATTGTGCTTGTTGTGCGTACAGGTCGCTTGGTGGTAACCTAGAATCAGACAAGTATCAGAATGGTTGCACGCCTTTTTTCAATAACCGAATAAGAATTACTATTATGAGATTAATTTATGTTTTTATTATGCTATTCTCAACTCTTTACACAAATGCACAAACGCAAGATCAATATAGAACAGCGGCAAGGAATGTTGAAGGACAGCGTGTACTTGGAGAACTTGTTCGTTCATTCATGTACGATGGGGCCTTTCCAGAATGGCCCCAAAATGCTTATCTACAATTTTGGCGGATTAACCCACAAACGCCCAAACAACATTTTGATTCTTTAACGATAAGTGAACTTAAAACATATCATTTTAGAGAAAGCATAGAAGGTAAAGATGTACCCTGCAGCATGATAATACACGAAAGAATAGTGTTAAAAGGTTTACAAATATACCACAAAAAATACAAAAAGATGGCAAAGTATATAAAAAAGAGAAGTATTACGCATTAGGAACACATGAACGCTGGAACTGTAATTTTGAATTCCTTGACAAAAATGATTCATCTAAATATGATTTGCGAACAATAGGGAAACGTTTCAAAAGAAAATACGAACAAACTGAAGGACAGATGGAAATAACTAAGGCTTTTTTTGATTGGCTTCGTCAAGTTAACAAGAATTGGAAAGTTACAGAAAAAGAGTCTGAAGACATAGAAGATTTGGATAGCGAATCAGACTTAGACGATTTGTTGTGGATGATGCTTATTGGTGCATGATGCATACATGAGAATATCGCCCCAATGGTACCATTGTAGCGGTCGGATGACACCGGTATCAAACATCCGCTACACACGCTGTCAAAGGGTGCCCTGCAGACAGTATTACAGGGCACCCTGAGTTAGCGTGATTTTTGTCGTGTATAGATGACAAGATAGCAACACCATCTGCTCAAGAGAGGGGGCTGCAAGCACAAAACACCTAAAAATGCTGAAAACGGAGGATATCCACCCACCCAAAACGGGGATATCCGTTCACTTTTTAGCTCTTTAGGCGAAAGGAATTGCAAAACGAGTCTTTTCTCTAGAGTACCGAACCGATGTCATTCCATCTACAGTATCCTTCAAGCTATTCCTCGTCGAAGTGCTTTACACATGCCTCATAAACGTATTGAACAGACAACATGGTAGTGATGAGGAAGCCTGGTGGTTGCTTGGACTGAGAGGATCCATGGTTAGTAATAGGGGTTGCGCTCGTTGCCTATGAGCAATCGGCATCACAGGGCGGGCAGGCCCGCCAAGCCCGCCCTGTCACCGTCTTAACGTTATAACGTTTAACGTTTTTGTTTTGGCATCTATGTTTTGAGTTTGATGGCATTGAGAAGCAAGTCGCTATTCCAGCCTTTGGTTACGGTTTCCTGCGCATAATAGAGCGTAGCTTCATCATTCAGTCCCTTGCTCAACAGCAGCAGATTGTGCGACCACGGCAAAAGTGCTACGCAGCTTAGCACTTTCTCATCATGCCCAGCATAACGCTCATAGAATTTCTTCATATACCACAGATTTCGAGGAGAAACGCCCATCTTTGGATAGCGTTCTTTCAGGTCTGCTGACAACCGTTTTGCAACGCTATCGCCATACCCACTTTCAATCTTGCGCTCATGAAGCATTTGACGAAGCTTTGGTTATCTATTTTATGCAAATGATCCTAAGGCTATCCATCGTTTGGTCCAAGGACTCTTTATACAAAAGGCCCTCAATGTATTCGGCCGGAATGGATGAATACCCATATTTCGCTCCAAGTACGGCACACGCCACTGCCGCATTGGTATCAGCATCGCCTCCCGCATTCACCACAGCAAGGAGCCCCTCTACAAATGAAGTAGCATGCCTGTACGCCCAAAGAGCCACGGACAATGTGACTAAAGTATAGCCCATGTGGTCATAATCTACCAAATCCTTGACATCGGATTCATCCCACGCTTTGTCCACATAGTCGCAGATCTCTACATCATACGACAGTGCCAAACTTCTTATTTGAAGAAATGTCGGAGGCTGCATACCATAAACCAATGCGTGTATAAGTTCGGACACTATCACGCACGAACCGACACATCTAGGATCGTAATGGGTGGAGCCGACAGATCTGCTCTGCACAAGTCCTGACTTCCTTCGGGAAAAGTCCAACGACAGATGTACGCATCAATCCACCATTAGCCGCAGATTGGTAACTGCTCATCTTCCAAATCATGTAAGAGACATCAAACGGCTTCTCCGTATAGTCTCTCGTCATCAAGACCTTATAGGTATGCTCACCAATACCCATCGGAATGCCGTCGGCCCATTTTTTGAAGTGCTTGGCAATATTTCTAAAATTGACACCTTGGTCCTCTATGACTGCGTCAGCAATGCACAGCATCATGTCTGTATCATCAGTCCAATCGCCAATTTTCCATCGCTTCCGATGTCTGTCCTGGTATATCTGCTCATAGTGTTGTAGTCCATGAGGATATTTCCAAGCAATATCCTCATCTATCATGAATTCCGTTCCCAATCCGAGCGCGTCACCTATGGCTTGACCATAAAGGCAACCTCTAAATCTGTCAATCGTTTTCTGCTCCATAGCCGTATGAATCTAAATGTCGACATAGTTGATGAAAGCGAGTCCCACCGTGAAGCTTTTTTGCTTTCATTGCCTTTTTCTTATATGTAATGGAGTTGGATGGCATTGAAGCCGTTGTCGACACTTTTCCTATTTACCAATGCAAAGATACTTATAAATACTGAAACATGGCTTCTTGATCAAAAAAACTTTGAAAGAAGCGAGATTCTCGGTTTTTATTTGTACCTTCGCCCCTGCGATTCAGGATTTCACGGTGTTTGCTTTCACGATACCAAGGCATGTGAATTACCGGATAGGATCATGTTCAGAGCAATCATTTGCTGCCCAGACAGGCATAGGAAAGGCCTGATGGTAGAGTTTAGGTAACAAGGATAATAAAATGAAAATAAAGAATCTATTTTTGCTGGCATCCCTGGCCATGGTGATGCCAACGACAGCGCAAACTCCTCAGGAGGATTTCAAGCGAGACATCACGCTCTCGGGTAGTAACTATGTGGCTTATCGTGGCCCGCAGAAGGAACTGACTCCTGCGCCCAAGGGATACAAGCCCTTCTATCTGAGCCACTATGGCCGCCATGGTTCCCGCTATATGATTGGCAAGGAGGCTTACGACGTGCCTTACTTTGCTCTGCTGAAGGCGAAGCAGGAGGGCAAGCTCACGGCCAAGGGCGAAGAGACACTGGCAAAGGTGAAATTGCTTCGCGAGGAGGCAAGAGGACGCGACGGCGAGCTGACTCCGCTCGGAGCACTTCAGCACCAGGGGATAACCAAGCGAATGATGGAAAGATTTCCTGAGATCTTTGCTGGCGAGACCAATATTGAGGCACGAAGTACGGTAGTGATCCGATGCATCCTCTCCATGGAGAACGGTTTGCAGCAGATGCTCCGCATGAATCCGAAGCTCCATATCTTCCATGATGCCAGCGAGCACGACATGTACTATATGAATCATGGCGACAGATATCTTGACAGTCTGAAGAACTCGGTGGGCAGAAGGGTTGTGCAGGAGGAGTTTCTCAAGAAGCACGCCTGCTACAGCCGCGTGATGCAGGAGCTTTTCAACGACCCAGCGTGGGTGAGACAGAACATCGACCAGAGTGATCTGAACAGAAAACTATACGAGATGGCCAGTTCCATCCAGGGCACGGAGTTGAGAGGCAAGGTCTCTCTGTATGATCTGTTCAACGAGGAAGAATTGTATCAGAATTGGGTTGCCGCCAACGCCTGGTGGCAAATGAGCTTCGGCTATTCTCCCTATACGGGCAATGTTCAGCCTTTCTCTCAGCGCAACCTTCTGATGGATATTATCGAGAAGGCTGACAGCTGCATCGCCCTCCAGCACCCTGGAGCCACCCTGCGATATGGTCACGACTCGATGGTCACTCCGCTCACCTGCCTTTTGGACCTGAACGGTTATGGCGAGGAGATCAAGGACCCGGAGAGAATCTCCTCTCAATGGTTTGACTACAAGATCACCCCGATGGCCACCAACCTTCAGTTTGTGTTCTATCGCAACAAGGCGAACGACATTCTGGTGAAGGTCTTGCTTTGCGAGGACGAGGCTACGCTCCCCATCAAGAGCGACGTGGAGCCTTACTACCACTGGAACGACTTCAAGGCTTATTGTCTGGAGAAACTGAAGGAGTATAAGAATTAAGCGGCTTAAAAACAAGCGGCTTAAGAAATAAAAAAAAGAAGCCTTTGGCTCGTTTGCCATAAGTAGTAGTCATACTACCGACATGGGAAACGGGCCAAAGGCTTCTTTCTAAAAGACTAAAAACCAAGCACGTACCGGCGCCCCGCCCAAGAGACGAATTGTCTCCCGGCGCTTAGGCATACGAATGCATACCCGTCATGAAATAGTTGACACCGAAGTAGGTGATGACGACGGCCAGGAAGGCTGCCAAGACATAGGCATGATAGCGTCGAGGACGGTCCGTCTTGACGATCGGCGTCTGGTGGAGAGGGACTGCGTAGATCATCAGCAGGATGAGGGCCCAGGTCTCTTTGGGGTCCCATGACCAATAGGCTCCCCACGACACATTGGCCCATACGGCACCAACAAAAATGCCAATGGCCAGCAGGGCGACCGCCGGATAGAGCAGGAAGCGCGAGAGGGCCGTGAGGCGCATCAGCAGGTCGCAGTCCTTTAGCAGCAGACAGCGCAGGGCGATCAGCGCTATAAGGGCAAAGAGGGCATAGGAGAGCATGACCACGGCCACATGGATGGACAAGAGCGGCGACTGGAGCACGGGCATCAGTTGGGTGATCTGAGGACTGCCCACGGCTATCATCGACACCAGCAGGCAGAGGGTGGAAACAAGCGTGCCCAAGACCTTGAGAATCGGCATTCTCCCGGCCATCAGGAGGGACAGAAGGAGGGTGGCCCACGACATGAACAGCATGGTCTCGAATCCGTTGCTCAAAGGGATGTGACCGCTGATGTACCAGCGAAGAGCGAGAAGCAGGGTGAGGTACAGAGCGAGGAGTGCGCAGAACAAGGTATGGAGACGGCTCTGCCACTTAGCCTCCTTGCCGCAAAAGGCGATGATGCAGAACAACAGACTCAGGGCAAGGCTGAAGAAGACCACAGCGCGCTGGGACTGCAAGGTGTTGTAGAGCACCTCGGCTTTGAGAGAGAAAGGAGAGGGCAGTACCTGGCCGGCTTTCTCCTTCTGGAAGAGTTTGATCTTGGCAATCATGGTCTTTGCGCCATCGACATCGTTGGCCAAGATCGACTTGACGAAATAGTCCATGGCATGATTGACAAACTGAAACTCTGCCTCGGGAATGCCTCTCGGGAGTTCCGTGCTGCCTGGGGTGTACCATTTCAGCCCACCCTGAGAAGGGAGCGGAAAGAGATGGAGCATCTCACCATTGTAGAACATCGTGACGACCTGCACCTTCTCGTCCACCTCGCGAAGGGCCTTGCGCTGCGCATCGGAGAGCGTACTGTCCCCTACCCTGTCCTTGAGTTTATACTCATGCTGCGAGGTATAGAAATCGTTGACCGAAGCCCACTCGCCCTCTATGCCAAGCAGCTTCTGCACCTCCTGGCTCTTCACCCGAATGATCGGTTGCGCCTCCCATTCCGTATAGAATATCATCCAGCTCAGGAAGATCTCGTTGGCAGAGAGACCCTCCCAGGTGCTCTTGCCACACAATTTGGTGACAAACTCCGTAGCGGCAGTATTCAGCGGACAGATGCGGCCGTTGTAGAGCACAGCGACACGCCCCATCGCGTCGGCTACTTCGCTGTTGACAGGTGTAACGGAAGGTTTAGCTACAACGGAGGAGGTGGAGAGAAGGAAGAAAAACAGGACCACGGCTCCCTTGGTAGCGACGCGATAAAGCTGGCGGATCCGCGTATGGCGCGAGACCATCGTCCACAGCAGTGCGACGAGCAGCAACAGATAGCCCATGTAGGTCACGGCAATGCCATAGGGATCATAGGACACGAGCAGCGTCGTGCCACGGAGGTCGGCGTCGTAGGACGACTGATAGAAACGGTAGCCAGAGACCTGGCCGATATGGTTCATGGAGACTGCCAAGTGCTCCGTCTTGTCGCCTTTCTCAGCCACGATGTCGGACTGATAGTCCATGACGGCATTGGTGCCGGGATAGTAGTGGACCTTGAAATCGGAGAGGGTCAAGGAGAACGGAAGGTCGGTTGCTGCCCCATGCTGGTCCACATAGCTCGCCACACTGGCTCCTTGCTGCAGACGGATGGTGCCATCATGGGAAAAAAGATGGGTGACGAAGGCGCCCATGAGTATGAGCAACAAGGCAAGGTGGAGCAACAGCACGGCCATGCGCTTGTGCAACCGAGCTTTGACAATGTAATACACGGACAGGAGGGCAAGCAGCACCCATAGTGCCACGAACCACCCCGTGCCATAGATGTGCTCCTTGGCGAAGCCGACGCCTTGGAGCTTTTCCACAATAGTGGCAATCCCCATACACACCAAGAGAAGTGTGTACAGGGAAGCCATAAAATAATTGATCAATCTATTATTCACGTTGGATTACGCTATTGTATCAAACGGACTCGATGAAGAAGACGATCTGGTCGCGCTGCGTCTTGGAGAGTGCGCGGAACTTTTTGACACATTCATAGGCATCGCTCTTGCCGCCCTCCGCGGTGCAACCATGCCACATAATGGCCTCGATGACGTTGCGTGCACGACAGTCGTGCAAGCGCTCCGTACCCGATCCACACTTGCTGGCCAGTCCACGTCCCCAAAGAGGTGTGGTGCGACACCAGCCTGTGCGGATATCGTTCTTCATGAAAAGACGGTGCTGCACCATGTCGGTGTAGGGCCATATCTTCTGATAGGGATAGCGAGGCATGTCGGCATTGGAGAAGAGGCGGTTCGGATCGCGAATCTCGTCGCTTCCCGTGGTCCACGACGGGCGGTGACAGTTGGCACAGCCGATCTGGGAGAAGAGGGCCTTGCCCGCCTTGAAGTCTTCAGTGGTGGTGTTGCGGGCCGCAGGCACAGCCAGTCCGCGATGCCAGATCATGAGGTTCTTATACTGCTCCTGCGTCATCTCGGCATCCAGCTTCTTGCTGGTCAGATAGGTCTTGATGTCGCTTGCCAAGTCGCCCGTATGCCACTCCGGATGTTTCTTCTCTGGATCGATGCGGTTGATGTATTCTGTGAAGCCAGCCTGGACCTCAGGGTCCTGCGAGGACTTCTCGGCATAATACTTGCCAGCAAGGTCGAGATAGTGGTAGCGGCGGTCAGGACGCGTCACGTTGGTGATGTTCCAGATGGCATTGGCGCCAGCACCGTCGAGCACAGGGCCACGACTCAGGGCATAGGTGAAGCGGCGCACATACTTCGTGCCATCGCCTTGCAAGCTGTTGCTGTAGTAGCTCTTCCACGTATTGGCGGCCTGATCCCACATGGCAGGATTGAGCGTGACGTAAGGCGACTCGGCCTGCCATTGTGCCGTGATGTCTTCATCGGTAATGGCATCGAGCAAGCCCGTACCATAGATGCCGATGGTGGACTCCAGACGGATGGCGATATTGTCGTCATACTCCGAGGCAGGAATCTCCACATCCTTGCCATTGCGCTGCACATAGACGGGGGCATAGTAGGCAGAGGCAGGGATCGTCACCTCGGGATAGGTGAGGTCGTAGCTTTCGCCATCGTCAAACTTGTTTCCCCACTCGTCCGTATAGTGCTTCCAGTCTATCCGGATCTGCGACTCGTCGATCGGAGCCTTGAAAGGCTTCACGGCCGCGGTCTGGGGCATACCAGCCACCGAGCGGATGTAGGCGTTGGTCTTCTTGTCGTAGATGACGAGGAGGTAGCCATTGCGCTCCTGCGTGGCCGAATAGGCATTTTGGCGCGCACCATGTCCGTAGCCTGGGTGGCAGTAGTTGCATCCAGGGCGCACGTACACCGGGCCCAAGCCGCGGAAGGCACCCGTGGTGTTGGTATTGAAGTCTTTCTCGAAAAGGTACTCACCCTCGTTGAAGGCCGTCACCATACCCGCGTTCTCCACAGCCAGGGAAGGTTGCTTGTAGGCGGTGGAGGAGTTGTTGGTCGTGGTGCCCAACTGACCTCCGGTGAAGTAATCTTCCGGATAGTCTATCTTGGTTCCATCGCCAATCTCCCACGAAAGGGCATCGGACGTATCGTCGGAGCAAGAGGCGATAGCCATGGCACCCAGCAGGAGGCAGAGATAATGGTTATATCTTAATTTCATGTATCTTATTTCTTGATGTTCTTGATGTTCTTGTAGAGGATCTCTGCCTGGTCGCAGAGGGCCGTATAGGTCTTGACGATGACGTTATCGACGTAGTTGGCGTTGATTACCTTGCACTGCGCCTCCACGGCCTGGTTGCCGGCATAGGTCTTGAGCGTAGCGCCCAATGCCTCCAGCGAACCGTCCAACTCTTCCAGAGCACCAATGGCCTTCTTGGCAGAGGCGTCGGTATAGTTGAGGGCAAACGGACTCTTCATGGCCTTGATGCTACTGAGGGCCGCATCCATCTTGCTCTGCACGGTCTGTGCCTGGGTCTTGAGGGTGGCGTTGCCCGCATTGAGGCAGAAGTAGATGAGCGACTTGTCGTTGGGCGTGGTGGCATCGACTGCTCCATACAGCGCACTCTTGCAGCCGGCTATGTTGTCATAGAAGTCCACGATGCTGTTGTAGGCGTATGGCGACTCGATATAGGAATCGTCCTGGCCCGACCAGGGCAGACCAATCTTCGAGCCAGCCACCTCGCCGATGATGTCGCGCGCACCTTCGATAATCTGGATGGTGGCGTCGAGGTTGCTGGAATAATCGGTCGAGGGAGTGTTCTTGAACAGGCCACCGAAGTCCTTGTAACTGAGGCCCTCGCTGCTCACATTGCCATCGTCCTGCAACTTGTTGTGGGTCTTCAGATAGTTGAGAGTCTCATTGTAGCGGGTGCCGCTCTTGGCTCCCTCCCAGGTGGTCTGCAGCACACAAGTGGCCTGATAGAGGTCCTTGGCCACGGCGCACACATACTGATACTCCAGGTCGGTGAGCTGACTGATGTCGCGCGGATTGCCCTGACGGAAGAGCACATACTCAATACCGTGATAGCCCAGCAAGCCCGAGTTGAGGAGTCGGACCTTGTTCTCGATGTCCGACATGATGCTCTGGTCGCGCAGCACATTGGCAAGGGCGGCTTGATCTACAGGCCAGGTGTCGGTGTGGGGATCGATGGAGTATTCGTCGGCAGCACCAAAGAGGAAGGCCTCCGACTTCTCCCAGTGGGCACGGGCCACGCGCCATTGCTGACAAGCCGCATTAAGCGCCTCCTGACTACCGGTAACCACTTCTGTCTTCACATCATCTTCTGAAGAGCAAGAGGCCATGAAGCCACATGCTCCAATGCCCAGCATGAGGGCAAAAGAATAGTTCTTGAGATTCTTCATTTTTTATCTTTTTTGTTTGGATATTACTTTGCTTGAGGAACCACTCCTTTTACTTAAGGAACCATCCCTGATAGGCAATGCTCAAGCTGATACTTGGCTCATTGTTGAACGGCTGGACGTACAAGGGACTGTCGCTGCTCAGTCCTTTGTTGTTGGGCTTCTTGAAGGCGCGATAGGCGTACTCACCCTTGATGACGATCTGCTTGATGGGGTGGTAATTGAAGCCCACGGTTGTAATATAGGGAGCGCAATGGCGGTACTGGCTCTTGTACGTGCCTGCCACCATCGAGTCGTAATGGTCGAAACGGCCGAAAAGGTACAGTTTCTGTCGGTCTCTCAGTCCTTGGATCTGCGAGAAGAGATTGTAGCCCGCCTCGATACTGTAAGCCAATGCGTTGCTGCCAATATTGGTGTTGTGGAAGGGGTTGCCGTCCTGGTACTTATGGTGTGTGGAGTTGGCCTTGTTGTAGGTCGAGATGCGATCAGCATCGGAAAGGTGGGCATAGACCACGCTACCTCGCACAATCCAGTTCCATCGGTTGAGTTGGAAATCGCCCGAAATGATCGAGAGTGCGCCTTTGACATCATCATAGGTGGCGCCAGGATCCTTGATAGAGTTGCGAAACGTATGACCATAATAGCCACTTACGCCCACACGCAGTCCCTTGACGGAGTAGTTGTCGACGCGTGCGGCCAGGGCGTAGGTGTTGGCTACCTTGAACTCGTAGGGGCTGGTAGCACCTGGGTGGACGAAGTTCTCGCCCGTGAAGCTCTCGGAGTTCAAACCAGAAAGGAACTGCATTTCGTATCGCCAGTCCTTGACACGTCCCCAGAACGAGACGCCCAGCTGATGCCAAGTGTTGGGCAGGATAGCGGCTTCGCCCTCCGGACGATAACAGGTAAAGAAGTTCAGGGGCTCGTGGTGGCCATTGGAATAGCCCACAGGCACGATGATCTCACCGGCCTTGACGTTGAACATTCCATTCCAGAAAGCCTTGTTCAACCAAAACTGCTCGAGCGCCACCTCGCCACCTTTCTCCGTCTCGGCCTCATACTCGCCTGACTCTTCCGCTTCTACTTCCACGGCCGTCTCGTTGCCGCCGTGTTCAAACTCCACCTCGGTGCCAAACGTCCAACCGTGGCCAAAGTCATAGCCCAAGTTGAACGTGACATGGGGAAGGTCAAAGCGCCCGTGGCTATTGTCGTCCTTGTAGCGTGCGGGGGCATTGTATCTGTTGAAACTCTGACTATAGAAATTTCGGGACATCACCGCTTCGCCATAACCTCCAAGGCTCAAACGGGAGAGGGCTTTCTCTACTTTGCTCATACGGACGGTGTCGGCCACCTGCCTTGTGGCTCCCGTCACAGCATCCACAGACTGTGCCATACATACGGTTGCACTGGCTGCACACAGCACGATGGACATTACTTTTCTAAACATAATTTGCGGTTTATTCTTTTTTGGGTGCAAAGGTATGGGTTAGTTGACGGGAGCACAATACTCAAATATGGTGATTTCGATACATCAACCCGCTACACCCATACTCAATTCGCGTGAGTTGCTCTTCACGCATCACGAGGAGGAACCTACCGTGCTGAGCACGCGAGCAACCGTCCTTGCCCAAGGATAATCGAGTTTGAGGAGGCAAAAGAGTTAGGTCCTGAGTTGAACAGCAAAGGCACTTAACAATGATTAACTTGACAGGCGTGCTTTCCTCTGATTATTATTTGTAAATTTGCCACATATAAGCATTATACTGTTGCCAACCCATCAATACGTTTCCGCTCATGAGATACCTTGATCCAAAAGCCGACCTCACATTCAAGAAGATATTCGGTGAGCACAAAGACCTACTCATCAGCCTGCTCAATGCCCTGTTGCCCCTGGCAGACGATGAGCAGATAGAGAGTGTGGAGTATCTGTCGCCAGAACTCGTGCCCGAAACCTACGTCGGAAAAAACAGTATTGTGGACGTGAGGTGTCGCGACGTCAAGGGCAGACAGTTTATCGTCGAGATGCAGATGCTATGGACGGAGGCGTTCAAGCAGCGCGTCCTCTTCAACGCCTCCAAAGCCTTCGTACGACAACTGGACAAGAAGCGCAAGTACGAATTGCTGCAACCCGTCTATTCGCTCAACCTCGTCAACGAGACGTTTATGAAGGACTATCCCGATGAGTTCATACACAACTATAGCGTGGTGCATGAGCTCCATAGCGACGAGATCATAGAAGGTCTCCACTTCACCTTCGTAGAACTGCCCAAGTTTCAGGCACACTCCCTCAAGGAGAAGAAAATGGCCGTACTGTGGCTGAGGTTCCTTACGGAGATCGACGAGCAGACAAAGCAAGCGCCACAGGAGCTTCTGGACAATCCCGAGACCCGCAAGGCGCTAAAGGCCGTGGAGGAATCGGCAATGACCAAAAACGAGCTGCTCGCCTATGAGGACTTCTGGGACAAACTCGGAGCAGAACGCCTGCTATTTGTAGACTCCAACAGAATCAACAGGGAGGAAGGAAGAGCCGAAGGACGGGCCGAGGGAAAAGCAGAAGTTGCACGCAACCTGCTGCACATGGGAATGTCTGTTGACGATGTGGCCAAAGCCTGCGAAGTGACAAAAGAAGAAGTAGAACGATTAAGATAGTATATTTCACATGAGATACCTTGATCCAAAAGCCGACCTCACATTCAAGAAGATATTCGGTGAGCACAAAGACCTACTCATCAGCCTGCTCAATGCCCTGTTGCCCCTGGCAGACGATGAGCAGATAGAGAGTGTGGAGTATCTGTCGCCAGAACTCGTGCCCGAAACCTACGTCGGAAAAAACAGTATTGTGGACGTGAGGTGTCGCGACGTCAAGGGCAGACAGTTTATCGTCGAGATGCAGATGCTATGGACGGAGGCGTTCAAGCAGCGCGTCCTCTTCAACGCCTCCAAAGCCTTCGTACGACAACTGGACAAGAAGCGCAAGTACGAATTGCTGCAACCCGTCTATTCGCTCAACCTCGTCAACGAGACGTTTATGAAGGACTATCCCGATGAGTTCATACACAACTATAGCGTGGTGCATGAGCTCCATAGCGACGAGATCATAGAAGGTCTCCACTTCACCTTCGTAGAACTGCCCAAGTTTCAGGCACACTCCCTCAAGGAGAAGAAAATGGCCGTACTGTGGCTGAGGTTCCTTACGGAGATCGACGAGCAGACAAAGCAAGCGCCACAGGAGCTTCTGGACAATCCCGAGACCCGCAAGGCGCTAAAGGCCGTGGAGGAATCGGCAATGACCAAAAACGAGCTGCTCGCCTATGAGGACTTCTGGGACAAACTCGGAGCAGAACGCCTGCTATTTGTGGACTCCAACAGAATCAACAGGGAGGAAGGAAGAGCAGAAGGAAGAGCAGAAGGACGGGCAGAAGGACGGGCCGAGGGAATTATAGAAGGCTGCGCCAAAGTGGCCAAAAACTTATTGAATCTTGGAATGGCCATGGACGAGGTTGCCAAGGTCACAGGATTGGACATCGAAACGATTGAAAAAATGAAATGACGAGGAGTCACTCAAGACAGATCGTGGAAAGGTGAGGATTTTCAATTATCGGTAGGAAGCAAACGGATTTCATTCGACCTCCTACCGATATTTTTTTTGCTTTTACAACACTAAACGTCAATAGTTACCGCCCAGCCTCACCTCATATCCTTCGATATTATTTTATACCCAAACCGGGCTAAAACAGTTTGTCCACATCCACCGACAACCCCACCTGTAGGGCAATGCCATCAGTAAGCGGACAATTGAGGTAGTAATACTGGGGGCGATAATTGAAAAGATTGTCGAGAGCCGCCGTCACCTTGACCGCAGGTCCGAAACGCTGCACCAGCGAGAGCTTCCATATCGTGTAGGCTGGGTATGAGACATTCACCATTCCCGCGCTCACGTCATAATAGTTCTTATACTCCACGTTGTCCGTACCTGAGAGGATGCGGCCATTGAGCCCGATATTCAGGCCATACGATTTGGAGAAATCGTGGTCGTAGTCGATGCGCACATTCACCGCGTGAGCACGTGCGGGAATATACTGGTTGTTGATGGAGTGGCCCTCCTTGTCTGTGGGAAGCTGCTCTTTGGTATAAGCATAAGTCAATCGCGCCGACACACCATTGCTCCAACGAGCCTGGGCCCCTACTTCGCCACCCCAAACGCGATAGTTGTCCAAGTTGGCATAGGGAAGATAAGGCAGGCGGTCGGTAGCCGACTTGAAATAAGGGGCTGCCGTAGCGAGTTTGTTGACGACGATATTATAGTAAGCAGAGGCCGTGAGGTTGTAGTGTCCCTTGCTATAGTCTGCCGACAGATTGAAGTTATGGCTCACCTCGGGGTTCAACTTGTCATTGCCCTCAACGATCCATATCCCCGACATGTCGAAGTTGTAGTACTTCTCCTTCAACGTCGGTGCCCGAAAGCCCATACCGTATCCCGCACGCAGCGAGAGGTTGGGCAGAAGACGATAGCGCAAGTTGAGTTTGGGAGTAAGGCGGGAGCTTCCCCCATCAGAAAAATAGTCATAGCGCACGGCAGCAACCACCTCCAGTTCGCGGGTAGCCATCCAGTCGTATTGGGCAAAGACATCGAAGCAATCTTGCTGGCGCGTGTCTCCTACAAGGTAAGTGTTGAAGAGATAGTCGTGCATGAAGTCCGCACCCATCGTCAAGACATCACCCCCTGAGAACGTATGGCTGTATAGTCCCCGAAACGTATTCTGCACATTGCTGTAGTCGCGGACATCCAGGCGGCGAAGCATCTGATAGTCCGACTTGTCATACTGGTCGAAGGCATAATGCACCTGCAGCACGTCGTCGTCAGAAAGTCGCCAGTCACAACGCAGTCCGCCAGAGAAATCACGATAGCGCTCCGCGAGTCCTGCCGTGCGCGAAGTCTCACGAAAGAAATAGCCAGCCCTGCCCGTGAGGCTCAATGCCGACGAAGGCGACCAAGAGACCTGTTCCCTCAGATTGACACTTTTGTCGCCATAGATGGTGGTGACAACACGCGTCACGGGATGGTCCGCGCTGTGAACGTCAAAATCATCCGTAGCATTGTACTGGGCCGTCAGCGTATTACTCCAGTGCTTTCCCCTTAGTCCGAAAGTGCCCCCATAGCGCCGTCCACCATGTTTCGAGAGTCGTCCATTCAAATTCAGAGCCCAAGGCTGGTCCGTCTTTTTCGTAATGATATTGACCACACCTCCTACGGCATTGCTGCCATAGAGTGCCGAGGCCGCTCCTTTCACGATCTCTATCCGCTCCACGTTGTCCATAGTCAGTCGCGAGAAATCGACATCGTCCATTGTCTCGCCTGCCAACCGCTCACCATCAATCAAGATCAACACCCCCTGTCCACCAAACCCAGAGAAGTTGAGGTGCGTCTGCTGGTTCATGGCGTAGGAGAACTCCACCCCTGGCAACTCCTGCTGCAGGAGATCCTGCACATTGGTGGCATCCTGGCGAGCGATGTCTCGGGCCGAGATGACGCGGGTCTGGATGGGAGTCTCCTTCAGAAACTTAGGTGTGCGCGTACCTGTTACAACCACCTCGGCGAGACTGTCCTCGGCGAAGATGGTGTCGAGAAAAGCCTCATCGACAACATCCTCTTGCACCTTCTGTGCCGAGGCCAACAACGGAGCGGAGCAGAGTAACAGAAGCAATACGTTTCTTTTTGCCATTTTCTTAATATGGATATTTATAATTGATGGTCAGCCAGCACTTCGTGCCCGTAGCCGATAGGTAGTTTTCGAGTTGCAAGGCCGCATAGGTGCCATCGGCAAGACGCAGGATAAAGACGTGGCTGTCGTGAACAAACGACGGCGGCATAGGAGGAACCTGTATCGACAACCACGAGGAGAGCGTGCGGTTGATGCTGATTCCCTGCGACGGGACCAATCCCAAAAGCATCTGCTCCTGGCTGTCCCACACCTCGTTTTGTGTCCATTCGTCAGGAGTGAACTCCATATCGTGAAACGGCTCGCTGGTCTCCGGCAACTGATCCATGGAGGTGTAGGTCGTCCGCAAGGCCGCTCCACCATGGGTGCGCACGTTGTTGCGGTGGACGGCAAAGGACCATGCGTCAGGCTCTGGCTGTGGGTCGCAGGGCACAAACGAGCGAAACTCATTGCGGGAGAGACCGGCACCAAAGACATCAAACCAATAGAGGTACTGGCCCGAGCGCCCATCAGCATCACCTGTGAGCGACATAGGAATAGGGTAAGGCGTCCATTCGGTTTGGGCCTTTCGCAGATCGTCCTCCTTCCCCTCCGCACTCAACTGCTGCAACTGCTTGAGATCGACATAATACCAGTCCGTCCAACTCGTCGCGTCGATAAGCAACTGACCCTTGGCGGGAACCACCTCCGCCTCGGGCTGGTCGTAAAGATCGTCGAGGATGCCATGGCAGGCAGCAAGCGACAAAACGACCAGGCCGGAGGCGGCGATGGAAATTGTTTTCTTCAGAAAGCTGAAGGCCATCATCTTCTGAGATACTTCTTCCCGTTGACGATGACGACACCCTTGGTGTGATCACTGACGCGCTGTCCTGCGAGATTGTAAGCTTTGCCCTCATAGGCACGCGTCGTACGGAACGAGTCGTCGGCGGTCACGCCATCGATGGCAGTGGCATCGACCTGGAATGTGGAAACGATACCGAAAGGCATGGCACCCATCTGGAAAGTATTGACGATCGACTCCACATTGGAGCCATTGTACTTCACGAGGATATGGTTGTCGCGCTCACTATTGAAGGCATAGTCGCCGTCCATGGTCTTCGTTCCACCCTGCATGGCGGTGAAATGGAAACTCAGGCCGTCGCCCTTGTAGTCGCGGTAGAAGCCGCCTCGGGTCTCGTCGTAGGTCAGTCCCTTCACGACGTATGAGCCGAGGGTGAGGTCGCCCATGATGGTCCCTTCGAGGGCGTAGGTGGGAACTTCCACATCCACTTTCTCCACATTCCCATCCATATATTTGCGCACCTGGTAGGTGACGCTCTTATTATCATAGGTATAAGCCCCGCCGACCGAGACGCTGATGCCACCCGACACCGCCTTGACATAGTACGACTTGATGGTGTAGGTCATTTCGAGGGGCATTTTGCCATACTTGAAGACAGCAGTCAGCGAGAGCGCATGATCGGCCATATTATAAGTGCCCGAGAAAGATGTGCCCGTGATGGTCTTCTCCTCTCCTCCAACTGTCACGGAAGAGGAGAACGGCTGCTGCGCAAAGGTGATGACGTGGTCGGCTCCCATCGAGAATTTGAGATCGCGGATGGTAAACGAGGGAATGGTCTGCATTCCTTTCATGGCAGGCAGGGTGATGTGCCCTGTCGCTATGTCAGCCATCTCAAAGAGTATGGTGTCGCTCGGATTGTCATTGCTGGTCGATGAGACAGACATATTGGATGCGCCCACAAACTTCATGGGACCGTGCATCTGTCCCATCATCGTCGTTGCCACAAAGAGGGCAGCGAGAAGGGTAAAAAACTTTTTCATTGTCTTACGTTGATTTTTATTTTATTCTATTCTACTAATCTACTTTTTCATTTTATTACTGTTGACTTTCCCTTGCATTATAGAGCCAATAGCCCACTACCAGCAGGATGAAGACCACGAGGATAGCGACCATCTCCACGACATGATGGAGCGGATCAACCCATATCTCCTTGAAAAATCCATTGCGCCCGGCTATTTCCACAAATGACCAGAAGACAATGACGATGGCATAAGCCATGCGCAGGCTTCGGCCCCAACTGCCGATGCGCAGTTGGCGTTTGAACATCAGTGCCGATCCTATCAGGCAGACCACGGCGATGATGTAGGTCACAGGGTGATGATCGCCCAGAAACACGGGGTCGTAGCAGAACATCAGCAGTAGATAGAGGCCCCACATCATGACGTTCCACTCCATAAACATGACGATACTCGCATGGTGGGCCATCGGCCTCAGTTCCACACGGTTCTTCAGGCCGCAATGGTTTTGCACCCATTGGATAAAGAGGCAGCCGCTACGGGTGCAGAAGACATAGAGGAGGACGATCATCATCCACATGCCAAACGTCGCAGGCATGATGAGGTATTCGGGGCGCGAGCCACAGATCTCCTTCAGTTCGGCACGGGAGAAGTCTTCAAGGGGAGTGCCGTTGATGGTGAAGGTGTGATGGACCGCCACACCATCGACATACTGGCTGATCGTCTCCACGACACCATTGCCCACCAAGTCGCAGTGGACACCATAGCGCTGAGCGTAATAGGCAAGGAGAAACTCCACCCAGCCTGTCCAGAAGAGCAATGCCCCCGCAAGTCCGAAGCAGGTCTGCCGGGTGTCGCCCTTGACGAAAACACCCCAGATCGTAATGACAAGTCCCATGAAACCCATGGCAAAAGCCGAATAATGGAGCGCGGTAGGGGTAAGAAAATGCTCCATCAGAATCATCAGCGCATGGCCAAGTGGCATGAGTAGCAGGACGATAAGGATAGCACCCAGTGCCTTGCCTGGGTATTTTTTCTCTTTCATTCTTTGTCGGTTAAGTTGATTAAAATGTATACATCCTGTTAGCTCCCGAGCGATATCAAGGACAGACAGTCACTCCCCCTTGTATGGTTCTTCCTCGAAAGCGGGTGCAAAATTACTGCTTTTGGACATTCGATACAATACCCAAAAATGGTGATTTGGGCGAATGGACTTTTTATGGCAAGACCCTCCTGTGATTACCAGAATGACAAGGAAAACACCAAAAAGAAGGGCGAAGGTTTGCGGGTCTCATGAAAAACATGTACCTTTAGCCTCGAAAAGAAAAAGAACAAACGAATGAGATACGGAAGAAAATGGATGGCAGCAGTCGCCATGGGCCTGCTGAGCCTCAACGCGATGGCGCAAAAGCTGACGGAATATGTCGATCCGTTCATCGGCACGACCAATTTCTCGGTATGCAACCCCGGGGCAGTACTGCCCCACGGCCTGATGTCGGTCGTTCCCTTCAACGTGATGGGAAGCGACCTCAACGCGTATGACAAGGACGCAAGGTGGTGGTCCGCGCCCTATGAGTACCACAATAAGTACTTGACGGGCTTCGCCCATGTCACCCTCAGCGGTGTGGGATGTCCCGAACTGGGCACACTGTTGACAATGCCGACGAGCGGAAAGCTCTCTGTCGATTATCACGACTACGGATCCGAATACGACGGCGAACAAGCAAGGCCGGGCTACTACGGTGTTAATCTGAAGAAGTATGGCATCCGTGCCGAAGTCACCTCCACACTCCGTTCCTCACGCGAACGCTTCACCATGCCGAAGGGCGAAGGACACCTGCTGCTCAACATCGGAGACGGACTGACCAACGAAACGGGTGGCATGGTGCGGCGCGTCAACAACCAGGAGATAGAGGGCATGCGCCTGCTCGGCACTTTTTGCTACAACCCGCAGGCTGTCTTCCCCATCTACTTCGTCATGCGCGTCAACAAACTGCCCAAGGAGCAGGGGGCATGGAAACAGCAACCCACACGCCAGGGCGTAAAAGGTGAATGGGATCCTGACAACGGACGACTGAAACTATACAAGAACTACACCCGCGAACTGGCTGGAGACGGTATCGGCTACTACTACTCCTTCGACTGCGAGGAGGGGGAGCAGGTGGAGGTCAGCATGGGCGTATCCTTCGTCAGCATAGAAAACGCCCGCGAGAACCTCGACCGGGAGCAACCGCAGGGCACGACTTTCGAGCGCATCGCTCAGCAGGCCGACAAGGAATGGGAGCAGACGCTTGGGCGCATCTCCGTCAAGGGCGGCACGGATGCACAACGCCGCATATTCTATACGGCTCTCTACCATACACAGCTCCACCCGAATATCCTGCAGGACTGCAACGGCGACTACCCTGCCATGGAGCAAGGCGAGACGCGCAATACCAAGGACAACCGCTACACGGTGTTCTCGCTCTGGGACACCTACCGCAACGTGCATCAGCTCCAGACCTTGATTTTCCCCGACAAGCAGACGGACATGGTACGGTCTATGATCGCCATGTATGACGAATGGGGATGGATGCCGCGCTGGGAACTGTTCGGGCGCGAGACCTGGACCATGGAGGGCGACCCCGCCATCCCTGTCATCACGGACACCTGGCTGAAGGGACTCCGCGACTTCGATATCGATAAGGCGTATGAAGCTTTCCGCAAGAGTGCGACACTCCCTGGGGCTGAAAACAAGATGAGACGCGACATCGATCCATACATCAGCAAAGGCTACATCCCGCTCGGTGTGTTCGCCCAGGACAACTCGGGAGACAACTCCGTGTCGCACGCATTGGAATATTATGTTGCCGACAACGCCCTTTCGCTACTCGCCGCAGACCTCGGACACAAGCAGGACGCACAGATCTTCCGCCAGCGAAGCCTCGGCTACAAGCACTACTACGACCCGGCAACGGGTGTCTTGCGCCCCATCAATGGCGACGGATCCTTCCTCACGCCCTTCGACCCCAAGGATGGTGCCAACTTCTCCAACGCACCAGGCTTCCATGAGGGATCGTCGTGGAACTACACTTTCTACATACCCCACGACGTTGGCGGACTGGCCAAACTGATGGGCGGACAACGGAAGTTTATCGACAAGCTCCAGTCGGTCTTCGACAACGATCTCTACGATCCAGCCAACGAACCAGACATCGCCTATCCGTACCTCTTCTCCTACTTCAAGGGTGAGGCGTGGCGCACACAGCGAGAGGTCTTGCACCTGTTGGAACGCTATTACAAGGACCAACCCGATGGCATCCCGGGCAATGACGACACGGGAACGATGTCGGCATGGGCGATCTTCTCGATGATGGGCTTCTACCCTGATTGCCCAGGATCACCCTACTACACGATCACCACACCTGTCTTCGATGAAGTGACGATCCACCTCGACCCGAAGTATTACCCGCAGGGCGACATCACCATCACGACCACACACGGCAAGGGAACGGGCCGCTACATCCAGTCTATGTCGCTGGGTGGAAAACCGCTTCATAGCTACCGCATCTCCCATGCACAACTCATCGGAGGCCGCCATCTGACGATGCAGGTGGGAGACAGAAAATAAGGCCAGAAAGGCAAAGGTTTTTCCTACCTCTCACAACACGCAGACCGCCCCGCCCCGAGCCTGACGGCTTGGAGCGGGGCGGTCGCAATCATGGAAAGTCCCTACAGACTACACGTCGTATTCGAAGGTGAAGATCTTCTCCGTGTTGATCGAGTTGCCCACCGTACAACCGCGATGGGTGAAAGCCTCAAGGCGTTTGCGCTTCTTCTCGGGCACGTCCTGGCCAAAATGGAAGTGGATGGCAATGCGCTCTACCACACTATGGGCAGCGTCGAAGCCGATCTCCTTCAGCTCGGCATACCATCCCGTGGTGTCCACATCTTCCTTGGCAGCTCCCATCGAAGCCGTGGTCAACGCACATGCCATCAGCGACTGGGCAAACAGCACTACGGGGGTGGGATACTCGCCTACACCTCCCTGCTCTGCTGGGACGTCGGTGTGGGTCAATTCTCTCTCGTTCTGAATCTCCATGCGGAACTGGCCCGCATTCTTTACTGTGACCATAAGCTCATTTAATTTGGTTATTGACAGAATGAAAAATACAAAAAACGTGCCACAGCGTCACAGACCATCTTCTAAAACGACAAAGCAGACAGTTTGGCCTGCCAAATATTCATATCGAAAACGGGCAGAACGCTAATGCGCACTGCCCGTTTCGAATTTCGAGAATCCGGTCTTTCGACTCCGCCACTGCTTGGAGGGATGCGTCTCGCGACGTTGTTCCCACATACAAGCGGCGGTGTTATCCAGTTTTCAAACAATCAAATTCACCTCTCAAACTAATTTCACCTATTATAAGCGAAAACGGGCACGCCTGCCGTCTATCTTACCTTAAATGATTAACAACTAAAAACCTATAAAAATCAGTTACTATTAAACTAAACTCTATGCTTTATTGACGGTGCAAAGGTAGGCATTATTCCGTTGGCAAGAGACTATTTCCTCATAAAAAGTGCATGATTCGCTCAAATTTTGACCGAAATCAACATCTATAAAGTATTCCACCAGCCACCACGGAAGACCCGCGAGAAGCCGGGAAGGCCCCGCAACATCTTTACAAAGCAGAAAGAAAGGTTTCATTCCATAATAGTAAAGGATTTTTAAAGCATTTTGTTTTTCGGTTTCTAAACTTATTGCTAACTTTGTAGCGCATTTTATACAGAGGACAAGAATGACGGGTAAGAACTTTTTTGAAAAGCTTTTCAGCACCTATGTCGCAGGCCATGTCACCGCCATCGCCATCGTCGTTGCCTTGCTTTGCATCGGCGTGAAGTACGGCGTGGCCTACTATACCCACCACGGCGAATCGTTCGTCGTGCCCAACGTCGTGGGCATGCAGCTCGAAGAGGCGGAGAAAAAGATGTCGGAAGCCGGGCTCCAGCTCGTCGTGCAGGACACCAACTACGTCAGGACAATGCCGCCCGACTGCGTACTGGAGCAGAGTCCGGGACAGGGCAAGCGCATCAAATCGACCCATATCGTCTATGTGACCATCAATGCGGCCAATCCTCCCGCACTCGTCATGCCCGACCTGGCCGACAACAGTTCCTACCGTGAGGCACGCGCCACGCTGCTCGCCATGGGATTCAAGACCGTCGAGCCCAAATACACACCGGGAGAGAAGGACTGGGTCTATGCCATCCTTGTCAATGGCAGACGCGTGGAGGCGGGAGAACGAATCCCTGCCGACGCAACAATTGTCATACAGGTAGGCGACGGCACCCGACTACCCTCCGACACGCTCAACAATGCGGCATCGGAGAACGAGTATGAGGAGGTGGAAGAAGAAGTGCCTACCTACGAGGAGGACTACGAGATCATAGAAGTGCCCATCGACGAGGTGCAGCCTGAGGACGAAATCCTCTCAGGCGACGTGGCACCGTCACGCCCCTCACAACATTCGGGGGAGTAGCCACGGAAAATGACCTCAGGGAGTAGTTTTCCCTACAGTATATATAATAAGGTATAAAGGAAATGGAAGAAGAACGAATCGACGACGAACTGCTGGACCTTGACGACGTACTGGCGCCAGAGGAGGCCTCCAGCGATACCGGACAGCTCTACGAGCACTTCCGCGTGGAGGTCGATAAAGGGCAGGAGCCGGAGCGCATCGACAAGTATCTCTCCGTGAGGATGCAGCACTCAAGCCGCAACCGCATACAGAAGGCCGCCGACGCTGGATCCATCCACGTCAATGGCACGCCGGTTAAGAGCAACTACAAGGTGCGTCCCGAGGACGTGATCACCTTGATGCTCCACCAGCCGAAGCACGACACGAGCATCGTGGCGGAGGACATTCCGCTTGACATCGTGTATGAGGACGATCAGCTGATGGTCATCAACAAGCCAGCGGGCATGGTGGTGCATCCTGGAGCAGGCAACTTCCACGGCACGCTCATCAATGCCGTGGCGTGGCACATGCGCAACGTGCCGTCCTTTGACGCGAACAACCCTGAGGTGGGACTGGTTCATCGCATCGACAAGGACACCAGCGGTCTGCTGGTGGTGGCCAAGACGCCTGAAGCCAAGACACTGCTCGGCAAGCAGTTCTTCCACAAGACAACCCACCGTAGCTACATTGCGCTCGTCTGGGCCAACTTTGTGGAGGAAGAAGGGCGCATAGAGGGAAATATCGCCCGCGACGTGCGCGACCGTCTGCGCATGGCCGTCTTCCCTCCCGACTCGGAGACGGGCAAGCCGGCCGTGACCCATTGGCGCGTACTCGAACGCTTCGGCTAAACGACGCTCGTGGAGTGTATCCTCGAGACAGGACGCACACACCAGATCCGCGCACACATGCGCCACATCGGCCATCCGCTCTTCGGCGACGCACGCTATGGCGGCACGGAGATCCTGCGCGGACAACGTAGCAGCACCTACAAGGCGTTCATACAGAACTGCCTTCGCATCTGCCCGAGACAAGCCCTCCACGCACGCACACTGGGCTTCGTCCACCCCACGACGGGACAGCAGATGGACTTCACGTCGCCCCTGCCAGCCGACCTGGAGCAACTGCTCGCAAAATGGCGGGGCTACATCAACGGCACGACGCAGGACACCTTCGTCGAGCAATAAATATGAACTTCAAGACAAAGTATAGATAGATGAAGAATTTAAAGAGAACTATCGCGATTGTGTGCGGCGGAGACTCCTCCGAACACGACGTTTCCCTCCGCTCTGCGCAGGGACTCTATTCCTTTTTCGACAAGGAGCGCTATGATGTCTATATCGTAGATGTGCGCGGCACCGACTGGCGCGTACAGCTTCCTGGCGGCGAGGAGGCAAAAATCGACCGTAACGACTTTTCATTCGTCAAGACTGACGGCACCGCCGTCGTCTTCGACTATGCCTATATCACCATCCACGGACAACCTGGCGAGAACGGCCCCATGCAGGGCTACTTCGACTTGATACACGTCCCCTACTCCACGAGCGGCGTGCTGGCCGAGGCCATGACCTTTGACAAGTTTGTGCTCAACCGCTACTTGGGCAGCTTCGGTATCCATGTGGCTGATAGTGTGCTGCTCCGCCGCGGCGAGACATACAACGAGGAGGAGATCGCCAAGCGCATCGGCATGCCTTGCTTCGTGAAGCCAGCCAACGACGGCAGCAGCTTCGGCGTGTCCAAGGTGAAAAACGCCGATCAGCTGGAACCTGCCTTGCGCGTAGCCTTCATGGAGAGTAGCGACGTGATGGTAGAGGCTTACCTCGATGGCACAGAGATCACACAGGGCATCTACAAGACGCGCGAGCGCAGTGTTCCCTTCCCCATCACCGAGGTCGTCACCACCAACGAGTTCTTCGACTATGACGCCAAGTACAACGGACAGGTGGACGAGATCACGCCAGCGAGAATCAGTCCCGAGACGGCAGAGCGCGTCACGGAAATCACCAGTCGCATTTATGATATCCTCCATGCCAACGGCATCATCCGCATCGACTACATTATCACCCACGACGCGGAGGGCAACGAGGTCATCAACATGCTGGAGGTGAACACCACACCGGGCATGACGACGACGAGCTTCATACCGCAGCAAGTGCGTGCGGCAGGACTCGACATCAAGGATGTGCTGACTGAAATCATAGAGAATCAGTTCTGAACTGCATGCTCATGAATCTTCCGACTGCTCCCGCAACGGAGTTTTCATGAACAGTCCAGGCTAAAAACCATTCCGCTCCCCGCCTGCTTCAAAGCGGACGGGGAGAAGGCGGCACAAGCCATATCATCTATTCAAAAAACCTTTCAACTACATCTCGATTATGATTATCCCAGAAGAATTCAACGACATCCGCCCATACGAGCCGGAAGAGCTGCCCGCAGTGTACGACCGTCTGGTGCAGAACCCGCAGTTTCTGCAGATGGTATCATTCCTCTTCCCAGAGGCTACGCCCGAGATCATCTCACAGAAGATGCACGAGTGCAAGACGAACATGGACTTCCAGCTCGTCTTCGCCTACCGCTTTCTGAAGAAGCTCATCTCCAAGGCAAGCACAGGTCTTGACATGGACGTGACGGCGATAGACAACAAGCACAACTATACGTTCATGAGCAACCACCGAGACATCGTGCTCGACTCGGCATTGCTCGACGTGCTGCTCATCGACCACGGCTTCGAGACCACCTGCGAGATCGCCATCGGCGACAACCTGCTGTCCATCCCCTGGGTGCTCGACGTGGTGCGCCTCAACAAGTCGTTCATCGTCAAGCGCGGCCTGATGGCCCGCGAGCGCCTCCAGGCAAGTCAGAAACTCGCCCGCTACATGCACTTCGCCATCTCCGAAAAGCATCAGAACCTCTGGATCGCACAGAGGGAGGGACGCGCCAAGGACTCCGACGATCGCACGCAGAAGGGCATCCTGAAGATGCTGGTCCTCGGTGGGGAGGGCGACGTGCTCGACCGCCTCGTCAACCTCCACATCGTGCCACTTGCCATCAGCTATGAGTACGACCCCTGCGACTTCCTCAAGGCACAGGAGTATCAACTGAAGCGCGACGATCCCAACTGGAAGAAGGGGCCGTACGACGACATCATCAGCATGCGGACGGGCATCCTCGGACTGAAAGGGAAAATCCACTATCATGTGGCAGCCTGCATCGACGACTACCTCAACGGTCTCCGTGAGCAGAAACTCAGCAAGTCGGACTTGCTGGACACCATCTGCACCCACATCGACCACGAGATCCACCGCAACTACCGCCTCTATCCCAACAACTACATCGCTATGGACGAGCTGGACGGCACAGACCATACCGACCACTACACGGAGGACGATGTGCGGAAGTTCAAACTCTATATCCAAAGCCAATTGGCCAAGATCAAGATTCCCAACAAAGACGAGGAGTTCTTGCGCGAGCGACTGCTCACCATGTATGCCAACCCGGCACGCAACTACATCGAGGCAGCCAGAGGATAAGACCTGCTATCCCATTCCCTACCCCACTCATGCGGGGGCGGGGAATGGGATTTTTCATAGACTACACCAACCACATCCATGCGCTTTTCTGAGTTTTTCGTCATCCATCATTCCGACCGCAAGGTGCTGACTTTTCTCCTTGCGCTGGCTACCATCCTTGTCGTCCTGATCTATCTGACGGGCAACGATGGCGGGGAGACCGTGCTCACCGCAGCCGACAGCCTGGCTGCCGAAGAGCAACCTGGATATGGAAAGGGACGGCAGACTCCTCCCTATCGTGCCTATCAGACGCAGGATGGACGGCAGATAGAACTGTCGCCGTTTGATCCCAACACGGCAGACAGCACTCAACTACTGCGCATCGGTCTCCAGCCGTGGCAGGTCCGTGCCGTCTATAAGTATCGTGCAAAAGGCGGCGTCTTCCGTACACCTCACGACTTTGGACGTCTCTATGGCATGACGCGTAAGCAATATGAGGAGTTGGAACCCTACATCTGCATCGGCGACGACTACCAGCCTGCCTACACACAGTTTGCATCGCGGGAGGAGGAAGCGCGCGAACGTTACGAGGCGTACAAAGCCTCCGACCAATATGTGCCCTACCAAAAGTATGACCGCGACACCGTGCGCTATCCTGTGAAGCTGCGACCTGGCGAACAGGTCGATTTGGCCCTCGCCGACACCTCGCTCCTAAAGAAGATTCCAGGCATCGGGGCGGGCTGGGCACGACGCATCGTCAACTACCGCAACCGCCTAGGTGGCTTCTACAACGTCAGCCAGCTACGAGACCTTGACGGCTTCCCCGCCGAAGCGCTCCCCTTCCTCACCCTCCGGGGCGAGAAAATCACAAAACTCAACATCAACCAACTCTCGCTGAGCCAACTCCGCAAGCACCCGTACATCAACTACTTCCAAGCCAAAGCTATCTGCGACTATCGGAGGCTCAAAGGTCCATTGCATAGCCTTGACCAGCTCCGCCTCCTACAAAAGGACTTTCCGCCAGAAGCCATCGATCGGTTGCGTCACTATGTCACCTTCTGATTGAACAATGACACCATAAAGCTATATGAAAAAATACTATTTACTTCTCATTTTGCTCACCGTATCACTACAAGTGTACTGCAAGACCATTAGGGGAGAGGTGGTGGACAGCTTAGGCCTTCCTGTTCCCTTCTCCACTATTGTCGTGGACCATTCTCAAAAGATAGGCACAACCAACAAGTACGGAAGGTTCGTTTTGGAGGATGTTTCTTCGGACAAATGCCTGCTGACAGTGTCAAACATCGGGTACGAAACAAAGCATATAATTGTACCCCAAGGAGACGATGACCTCTTCCTACAAATATCCTTGAAGGAACAAGTCGTCCAACTGGCAGATGTGGACGTGGTGTATGGTGACATCGCATCATTGATCCTAAAAAAGATGGAAAACGTCAAAATGCTCAGAGAGCAACTACCAACATTTGAAGCCGTGGCCGAATGTCAGATCACCTCTATAGGAAACCTCAAAGAGTTCCCTTCTGATTTCCGCAGCCTACTAAGAAGCTTCCTGGCACTTGCGGGCTATAAAAAAATCTTTCAGTCCATGGAGCGGAATCCAGATCTGACCCTGACTATCAGAAAAGACATCAGATTTAACAAAGGCAACTATACGATGGGGAAAGGAGAATTGGTCTCATGCTCTGGCAATATCAGCGAGGAAGAAAAAACCTCATTCCTTAAGAAAAAGTGGGGGTTTAAAGAAAACCTATACGATTTCATTTACAACACGCTGCGCCATCAGGCCAAAAGAAAGGCCAAGCAGAACAAAAATGAGACGACCACGGATATCCTGAGCTATTCAGGAACATACAAGGAAAATGACAAAACCATTCACATTCTGAAATCTCCCAACATGGAATATCACATCGTAGCCGACTCCTGGCAGGTATATAGAATGTCATTCCAAGACAAAGCCACAAGAAGCATCATTGAATGTCACGAATATCAGCGAGGAATATACTTACCCGTCTTCTCACACAACGAGAGCATCTACGAATTAGATGCCACCCATGTGTGGAAATTGGCAGACACTACTGTCTATAAATACAAGTAGGGCAAGCACATTTCGCCGATTTGCTTTCTGCAGAAGCTCATGCTATATCGACCAAGAGCGTTCCATTTCCTTAACCCAAAACGGTTGATAGGGAGTGGAACGCTCCTTCGTGACGGATTTTTCTTCTCGTGTCTGTAACCATCCGAAGAACTCATAGTTTTCATCTTGACTCAAATGATAAAAGCATTCTCACATAGATTGTTGTAATTACTTAGGACCTGCTAATTTAAGACAAGTTATTGATAACCAAGAAATTAACTTACAAAACATTTGCTCAGTTCAGACAAAATGATTACTTTTGGGTGTTAAAACTCGTAAGTGCGACATGAAATACTACTCACAATACCGTATAAAACATCATACTTTTAAAGTCTTGAATCAACTATAAAGGTACTGAAAAATCCACGATCAGAAATTTTTATAAAAGCTTTATTATTTGTTCTGCGTCTGGCACATCCTGCGTGTCTGTCCGCAACGACGAGCGGTGTTGTTCAGAACTCATCGAGTGCCTGATGCACACGTTTCGCGCTTCCACCTCGCCAGCCATTCTCAAATACCATCTTCTGCCTTGTGACAGGTTTCCACCACGGGCAAAGTCCTCTTCCTCCTGTATAAGATGCTGCACCTCATGCAGCAACACACCTTCGGTCTGGTATTGGAACGGAGAATTTAGCGTTCCCATGCAAATCATCATGCCGTAGCTCAAAGGATTGAAATACCCTGAAAACTTGTTGGTCGGTGTGTATCTGGCGTATAAACTGAGCCGTTCGAAAGCTGGGTATGCTATGAGCAGGCTGATGTCGTGCATACATAGGCTGATGTTTATGGACTCGCCAAAATGGCGTTTCAGATGGTCCTCTATTTCGACAGTATTGTGGAAAGGGTCTGCCACTTCATAGCGCCATTTGCCGTCTACACCCATTTCCCAACCCGTCTGCTGTTTTATCATGTGCATATCCGTGCTGCAGCGAAGCAGTTGGACTGCCTTCTTTTGAGCTTCGATAAGACCTAACGAAGCATTGCTATCGTCAAGTCTTTTTGCACCTATAATACCTATATAGCTCATATTACCACTTGTCGGGTGAATTAATAATGTCGGTTTTGTCTTCAAGATAGTCTTCTATGCATTTCCTTATGCCATCCAGTGTAGCCGAGCAAGGCAAGGCATCAAGAAATGCCTGTGCCACAGACTTTTCGGGCGACATGAACATCATCTCGTCTTCGAACTTTGCATAATAGAGTCCGTTGGTGTCCAGATACTCGCTGTCGAGAATGTCTTGTAGCAGAGCCTTGACATTTGGGGCAAGTTCTACGGAAGATGCCTTGTTCCCTATCACACGCTGCAAATCACGGCACACCTTACGCTGTTCTACGAGCGAGGGTTGCACCTCTTGCTGTTGACTAACCCTTGATGCAGAAAGGCGGAAGTATTCTTTCCATTTCATGTAGCATCGTCGCAGGGCATCTATTGTGCTGCGCTGTGTATGAGGCATGGGCAACCCTTCGAGGGCCATTGTTTCTTGCGCAAGACAATAGCACTCGGAATGTCTGAACACAGGTTTACCCTTCTGTTCTCCCATGGCTACAGGGGCAGATATACGCAACATGAGGCTCTGCCTTATTGGAGGCATGGGTACTTCGTCCGCATTTTTCCAGTCAAGAACATCCCAAGGCTCGTTGTCGTCGCGTTCGGAGCGCGACTCGAGTTCCTTCACATCGCCGTAAGTTATCTGTTCGCGAGGCACGACAATCACAGCATCCATCTGGGCAAGCGTTTGTATGATGGTCTGCAATGGTTCCGACTCAAAAGGCAACTGTCCAGTCTGATAGTGCATAAGCGTCTTGCGTTTTTTCTTGCCTGGCAGTTCTTGGTCTTCCTTTGCCTTGTCGTATATCGAACTTATAGGAGTGCCAAAGAACAGAGAGCGTATGCCGTCAAAACGCTTGTCCTTTTCAAACTCCTTGGAGTGTTTGTCGTTCACGCTTACCACATACATCGGACCATTGTAAGGCATTAACGAGAAGTTCACCCCCAAGCCGGCTATCGTATAACTTGTGTTGGTATTAGTGGCATATTTGAACCCTTCGTGCAGAGGAATGGAAACCGTGTCTAACGCTTTTCTTACCTTCGACTCGTCCATAGGCAAGAGTAATCCGATCTGCGTTTGAGCCTTGCCACCTTTCTTTTTCTTCAGCGAGAAGGATATGAAGCGAGGCTTCAGTTCGGCGATGGCAGGATGAACGTATGCTCCAAGAATGTTGCCGGTGATAATCTTGCGCTCCACAATCTTGTTGTTGTAGAGCGCAATGTCCTTGTTCCAAACGCTTGCACTCGGCTGCCAAGCTCTTGAATAAAAAATATCACAAAGACGATCGTAATTACTCCAACTGTTATTATGAACCAAATTGATGCGAATTTCCGTGTGTACAGCTGTCAATGCAAATACAAACTCCACTTTACTGGGAAGGAATCTGGATTGCTCATCTTTACCAAATCGTATGTCTGTCAATACACTTTTAATTTTATCTTGTGGCATTACCTCGCCCTCCACTTTCTCAGTGATGACGTATCCGTTTCCTATTTCCGCTTTTGACAATACCTTGACAAGTCTTTTCCTTTCTTCTGCGTATTTTTTCATCTCTTGCTTTTTAGCTTCAAGCAGATGGTTATACTCATTAGAGAACGAAATCAGTTTTTGCATGATTCGCTTGGCACGCTTCTGCTCTTTCACATCTTCAAATTCTGTCGAGCTCCATTTGTCTACAGGCGTGCATGCTTTCTGCAACCATGTGTCTGCCAACTCCTCATCACCACAATATGTTATCAATATGCGTTTTGCACCGTCATGCAGCAGTTTGCAGCGTGCTTTGAAGCGGCGGTGGGCATTTTTGTCTCGGTGGGCATAATAATCTTTTACCTGTTTCTGTAAGGCAGGGTTCTCCTTATATGGATATCCGTAAACCGCCTTAGCTTTCTGGCAAAGTTCAGTCACTGTCTCATAGCTATACGGAAACGTCTTTTGCTTGCATTTATAGGTTGTAAGATATGAACACCCACCAAGCCTTGTCTTCGTCTTGGCAGTAGTGAAAAGTTCTTCCCTTACAAAGTCGGCCTCGAAATCACGGAATTCACGTTCCAGGTCCCACTGGTTTATTCGGCGAAGTTCAGCCTCAAGCGTTGTATAGCCCGATATCAGGTCATCTACGATGCTCTGTTGTGCCGCCACACTTAGCATGGCACTCCGTGCGAGCAGTCGGCTTGCTGTCACATTGCGTGTAAGGTCGAGGACCACAGCTTGTTCTGTGTGTTCAGACAAATACTCTTTTGCCACCTCATTACCATATTTATTATCAATGTCCACGAAGTCGGCTTGTTCACGGTCTTGGTCTTGCCATGCGGCAGTGTTGGCACTCAGCGACCGCAACTTTGCCCGGAGCATCATGTTGAGGCGCTTCTCCGAAGGAATGGCCGTAATGATGTACTCATACAATGGAGGCAAGTCGACACGTTGACCAGTTCGGTTGATGCGGCCACGCTTCTGCAAGTCGATATTCACGTCAAGATCGTTTTGAACGATAAGCATCTTGCGTTGGCGCACTTGGTCCTCTGGCACCTCGGCGGTGGAAATGGCGTGCGCACTTGCACCTATAGCTCCACAGGCATTGATAAGAATAACGTCTAACTTGTTGTTTTGGAAATCATTGAATATGAGGTTAGAGTGACGCTTCTTTCTTGACCCGATGACAGCGTTGATGAAGTCGTCATCGCCCTCAGGTGAGAGATAATCCAGTTGGTGTGCTCGCCCCGTACATTCCTCAAAACGGATGTTTAGGTATTCACCATTGGGCGCAACAAACTTCTCGGCAGTTATCAGCTGCCGTATTACGTCGATAGGCGACACGGGGAGATGAAACACCTCTTCGGTTATATCTTGCTTGATACTTGTGTAGTAGTCGCTTATCTCTTTGGCTTCTGCCTTCAATGACATTTCTTCCAATTCTTCTACCATTTCAAAAACAGGTCGATTGGCATTGTTGGTAGAGCCGCTTCCACAAACCGTCTTTTCCAACAAGCGCAACAACAACGCAGCTATGTCGCCACGAACGGATCCGTCTTCATTCACTTCCACGTCCTGTACGATACACTCAAGCGTGTCGCTCATGCCAATCACCACACTTCTTCCTTGCCTTACATTCTCAATGGCGGCTTGCGCCACCTTTTTCGCTTTCAAGGAAAGCAACAACACTTTGTTGATATAGAAAAGTTGTGCCCTTGTGGGATAGCAGTTGAAGGGTAGAAGCACGTTGTACATAAGGGCATGATTAACCATTGTGCGAACCATTGCAGAGAGTTTAACTATTTCACGGAAGAAGAACATTACCTTATCAAACTGCTCACCATGTACGTCGAGGTCTTCATCAAGATATGTATAGACTGGAGTAGGCAAACCCTCGCCAGAGTGCTCGCGCCTGATCATTTGTCCTTCGGCAGCCAAACAAGACGAAACGTATTCTTGCATGGGCACTCCACCACAGTGCAAGGCATCCTTGAGCGTGTTTTCTGTAGCCAAGGCACTCAGGGTCGTGCGTCTCATGAAGGTGAGCAAACATTCCGGGCGCTTGGCAAAAGTGGCAGAAAGGAATACACATTGCGTCTGTGGCGTTTCTTCAAGAATCATGTTGATGCCTTGCGTGATAACCGATGCTTTGCCAGCGTTCACTCCGCTGCTTTTGTGGGCTTCGTCGAAGATGAACAGCACACGATGTTGCTCGCACAACGCCATGAGGAAGTTGAGACGTGTCATATCTCGTTTGGCATCTTTCAGTTGAGAGTAGGTAATCATGAGATAGTCGAAGGCATCCTGCGGCAGTTCACCTTTTATGAATATTTCTTGAAGGACAGATTTCTTGGGAGCTTTGTAGACCACCTCATACTGTTTCTGGTAGAGCGCCATGCGCTCTGCCTCATACTTTTCGTTATCTTCTTCGTCTGCGGGAGACCATATCTCGTCGGACGTACATGTCGCTTTCTGCTCAACCACATGGTCAAAGTCGACAACCGACACACCTGCATTCACCACCAATGGCCGTGCCTCCTTAATGCCAAGCGCTTTACAGTCGCGGTACATATCGCTGAACAGGGTATATCTGTCGGTGAAGAATATTGGCAGATAGCCAGACAACAGTCCATAGCGTATCATGGCAGCAGCTTGTCGGCCTTTGCCTATACCCGTTTGGTCGCCTATGACTACCGACTGTCCACGTTTCTCTATATTGTAAATGGCCAATGCAACACCATCGATTTGCTCGGCGGCCAATGCTTCCCTCAGTTCCTCATGGCTCATGTGCAGTCTGTTTGCTACATATCCGCCGACATCGCCCCCAAGCGCTTCGTTTAGTTTACTTAATGCCCTTGTCGTGTATTCTGCAAGCTGTTTCGGAATGACGGATTCCAATGTCTTCGCATCCTTTACAGCGCTTTCATATTTTGTAGACTTTTTCATAACTGTATCTTTAATGTTGCGGCAAAAGTAATATGAAGGTGTGCCAATTATTATCACAGGTGGAAAAAACTTCTGTTTTTGTGAGTTTTTTATAAGAAACAATTAACCTGTATTGATAATTGAGTCAGCACGTCAATATCTTTGCCGGCAAATAACGATAAAAACTTGAGATATGACATTGGACAACAAGAAATTCACGATTTGATAAAGGGTCAAACTTGGGTTAAAATGTCTATTGCGGAGAATAAAAGTGAAGAAAACGATATAAAAACACCTGTACTGGATAGAAAAAATGATTATCCTTCGTTATTCTGTGGAAAAACAATTAATTTTGTACGCGTATGTATTAATAATACAGGTAAATACAAAAGTATATTTAGGACTACACATTATGCCGTACTCCATAATAAAAGAAGTCAAAGTCCGTCTTTGGAGCAAATATGATGTTCACTTCGTTGCCAATAACGATGTGAATATCCTGGCAGGCATTAACGGCAGTGGTAAAACATCCTTGTTGCCCGAAACAAACAAGTTGGCACTTGTCAATATCAATGGCAAGAATCTGGTCGTACTAATTCCGTCTGTCGACAAAAGCGTTATAAGCAAGAATACAAAAAAGAAAATCAGATGAACGAACGTTTAATAGTAAAATCATTTGGTCCCGTCAAAGACCTTGATATTATATTTAAGAAAGTTACCTTGTTCATAGGAGACCAAGGCACAGGCAAAAGTTGTGTCGCAAAACTTTTCTCCACGTTTAAATGGTTAGAGAAGGTGTTAAGCCAAAAGAAATACAAACTCTCATACTTTGAGCAATATAACAGGTTCAAGACAAAGTTGTGTGCATATCATAGAATAGATTCCTTCATTGTTAATGGGAACCCATATATCAAATTTGAAGGAGAACTATACGATTTTTTGTATGAGAACGGGAATTTCTATGTAACAGACAAAGGTCAGGACATAAAAGGCATCTCAAAGGTAATGTATGTTCCAGCAGAACGTTCAATTGTAAGCGTAGCCGAGAATAAGTCAAAGCTTTTGAAAGAGCTGCCAGACTCCAGTGAGACTTTCTCTGACGAGTTTGTAAATGCAAAGAAATTCTTTCAGAGCGGTTATAATCTTCCGTTTGAGGGATTACGCTTTGAATATGACAGTTTGAATGATACAGGTTGGATTCATGGTGCTAACTATAAGGTGAGACTCACTAATGCTTCTAGTGGAATTCAGTCGTCCCTTCCAATGTGTATTGTATCAGAGTTTCTGAGTAGTAAGGTTTCTGACAAAGAGGAAATCAAGCTCTCTAAAGAAGAAAAAGACAAATTGGAAAAAAGAGTAGCTGAAATCATGCAGAATGATGAATATTCTGACAGTATCAAGGATATGATGATTCGCCAATTGTCATATGCCAATAGATATAATCAGCTTATAAACATAGTTGAAGAACCAGAATTAAACCTTTTCCCTCGTTCACAGATGGAAGTGCTCAAATCTCTGGTTTACAACAATGCAAGCTCTGATGAGAATATGCTTGTGTTCACTACTCATAGTCCATATTCATTGGCAATTGTCAATACAATGATTATGGGTGCCAAGGCGTATGCCAATGCGAGTGCGGGACAGAGAAGGCTGATAGAGAACATTTTGCCAGTGAAGTATCAGATCAATGAAGAAGACATAGCTGCATATCGTCTCTCTTCTTCAGATGCAAGCTATTGTCAATCTGCTATAAATCCTAACACGGGGCTTGTTTCAAAGAACGAATTAGATTCTGCGTCAGGTGACATTATGCGAATATTTAACTCTTTATACCAGTGCTATGCCAAGACTCTCGCAAGATAGGAATTTGCCTGTTGCCATAACAAATCTCCGGTTGTGCTCCGCATTACAATATTGTGGCGCATTAGGTGTGGCTAATGCTTTTGACAAAAGCTCCGCTGAGTATCTTTACATCTATGATGATAGTAAACTTGGCTATACAGATTGGACAGATGTAGCACCCGAGTTTGTTTCAAAGTGTTTCGTTGCAACAAATCCCAACAACAATACGATCGTTTTGCTACCACTTGATCACCGAATCCTTACTGGAAAAAGTGTTGTTGCAGGAGGCGTATGTGATGGTATGCTTCTGACAGAAAAGGAAATGTGTCTGATTGAGTTCAAAACAAATGCCACGTCCTCCAACTATCAGACTATTGTCCAAAGGGCAAATGACGCAATCGATCAATTGTGGCACACTTTTGATGACATTATCAAGCCAAAATGTACGACACAATCCATTGCGGGGCAACCCATAGATGTAGAACAAATGCTTTCTATTGACTTCTATGTCGTATATGATAAAGACTTGGAAGTAACGGGAGCAAACTCGGAACTAATGGATTTGCAGACACAGTTTCTAACAGACAAAAGCCATCCTCTCTATTTTGATAATGGAAAAACTTTCCTGTAAATCATTATTGACCATAGGATGAATCCATCAAGAGAAATAACTTGAAAAGATGACAATAGAAGAAATACAGGTTCGCAAAGAATGTCAGACATTCGATTGCAAGAGCATACAGATTGACCCCGAAAACATGCCATGAAATGGAACGATCTACACCTTAGACCAAGGGTTGAGTCGATTACAGATGACAATGTGGAGTCAAATTGCTCCATGATTGAAAATATTCCTCCAAAAGGAGTGAGTTTCTCAGATTTAATTTGTACCTTTACCATGTCTATCGTTGGATTCTCTTGTTTATTTTGCATCACTAAGATAAGTGAATTCTTCGACATGGCAAAATCCTGAGCAACTTTTTGTTGCTCAGGTACTTAAAAAAATAATTTACAATAGTGTTGCGGAATTAAGGTTGATACAGATGAAAAAAAATGCTTATATTTTTCTATGTTTATTGCTCTCGCAATTTGCAGGAGCACAATCTATTATGAAATATGATAACGGAAGATACATCTGTTACAAAAATTCTCAAGGGGAAACAGTTATACCAAATAAAAGATATATCATAGCATTTACTGACACTATCTCGTCAATAGGCTTTGTGGGTAATCGAAAGGGGCAAATAGTCTGCATAAACAACCAAGGAAAAGAATTGTTCAAGGTATATAAAGTTGACAATGGACCTGATTATATAAGTGACGGAGCTTTTAGAATTGTAGGAAAAAACAATAAGATAGGTTTTGCAGACATGTGTGGAACTATTATTATTCCACCAGTCTTTTCGTATGCAACTCCTTTTCGTGGTGGAGAAGCAAAAGTCACCTTTGAAGGAGAAAATGTCAAACAAGGAGAATATCAATATTGGAAAAGCAATCATTGGTTTTTGCTAAAAAAGCCACAATAGCTTTTCTGTCAATGGCGATTGTTGCCAAACAAGAACTTCTGTTTTTCCGCTTAGGACATTAAAAATATCTGTAAATTTGAAAAGTCATAATTGTTGAGAAAAGCCTGTAATTAAGATGTATAGCATAGCACTATAGCACTAAGTCTGTGTGCAAAACAAAAACTGCGATTACCCCCCCTGGGCAGAAATTCTAATCGTAGCGTAGAACATGTGTATAACAATACAGTTCTGAGTTCTACAGTGTTTTATTGATAGTTGGTAACATTGCACGGCACTTGCCCGTGTAAACTTGAAAAGTTAGTTCTCGCAAACCAAGACAGCACAAGGGCAACGCTTGCCCTTGGCAGTCTTGGTAGGGCATACAGAATTATGAAAGTCGGATTTGTCTGCCCCTTGTTTTTTGGATAGTGACACTTTAACCCAACTTGCAGCCTATATGCGTATAACTCTTTGATTCTCAAGTATTGTTTTTTTGAGTTCAGAAAAATGTACCACACAAATTTTTCGTCTTCGCTTTAAGGGAGGAGAGGTCAAGTCGAGTTTCTTGTACAAATCAGAGAGCTGTTTCTCGGGCTCTGTGCACTGCCGTACCTCAAACCTGGTTACCGTCGATCCGCTTTGCGATAGTACTTACGACTATCTGTGTACCGGCTATTCTCATTACTTCCAAAAAGCTGAGATGAAGCTGCTGTTTGAGATAGAGCCAAAGATGAAAGTGGCCCACGGGCTGCTATGCGCCCTGCGCAACATCTTCAGCAAAACAAAGGACAAGAAGAAAGCTAAAAAAGCATTGCACAAATGGTACAAGAACGTGGGGAAAACACGCATCAGGGAAATCATCTCTGTACGTGACACTATCAAAAGCAAGGAGGAATATGTCCTGAACTACTTCAACAACAGGTCCACCAATGCTTCTGCGGAATCGTTCAATTCAAAGGTAAAGGGGCTGAGGACACAGGTGCATGGAGTCAGTGACCTGCCTTTCTTCATGTTCCGTTGTGCTAAGATATTTGGTTAGTGGTGTGGGGGCAATCCACGGAGAATTCCCCCTGCGCCGAAATTTGTTTCATAAGCTATTTAAGTGTGGGTTTGAAAAAATGGGTAATGTCAAGAATAGGTCGGTTAATTGAAATGTTGTCATACTCTCCACGCAGATATTTTTGCCGATTCTCTTCAAGAGTCCTGCCTCGATTGTACGACGATATACACTTACCCAAGCAACTAATGACGATGAATACTATTATCCACAACCAAGCATTACTATTTATTTTCGGCTCTTCCTCAATAGTTACTGATTCGCGGGCCTTGTTTGAAATGTAAGCCTTGACTTTCTTTATTTCACGCTCAAGCGTAGTGTTACTAATCTCATAGTTCTGTTTCGATTCCGCTGCCTCATATAGTTTCAATTCCTCGTCATAGAGAGCTTTCAATGATTTGTTTTGCAAAACCATTTTCATCTCTTCGACTAATGCACCAGACAAGGTGCTCTGCTCCAAGGCAGTGTTTATTTCCTCTTCTGTTGCAGCCGGGGAAATATTCATCAGTTTATAATAGTTGGTAAACATGGCAAATAGCTGGTTTTTGAGGTATAACATAAGTATTACGATATCTTACATCACTACGGCCTTTTTGTTTCATAATAGCACCAATGCACATTTGAAGCATCATAAGGATTACAATGATTATAGCCCACATACAACCTTTTCCAATCTTTGAACCACAGCCAGTTGAAGTATTGTCTTTTTCCTCCGTGTTTGTCTGCAAGGAGGATATAATGTTTGCTAATCTTTCATCTTTAATTTCATAATTGGCAAAATCATCAGATTGGTTGTAGGCATCAAGTTCCTTGTCATACAAGACTTTCGTCTCTTGATGTGACAGTACAGTGAAAGCTTCTTTCGCTTCTTGAAGTTCAATAGAGGATACGTTGCCATTAAATTTGGCATCCGTATCTTTGAATGCTTTTTCAATTTCTTCGAGCGTAGCGTCCCTGCCAATGCCCAGAATTAAATAATAATCCTTAAACATATTCGTGCCCTTTAAAGTTAATCAAATGATACTTCGTTAGGATCATACCCCTGAGCAGCAAACTTGTTACGAATATTCTTCTTCGTAGTGAGTTCTTGCTCTGGAATGTTTGATTGATAATCATAAATAGTCTCAGGAATAGCCTTTTCTCCGATACGCCCAATAATTGTTTTGTCCATTGTAACAATAATAATCCCCGACTCCCAAGCAGGATGTAAAACAGTTATCGATGACTACACATAAAAGAAGCGTGGGAATCTCCTGTCACTCGTCCCACTTGTAGAGGCTCTGGCATCGCCCTGTTGTCGAAACGAGCAACGCCGAAGCCCACGCCGATATGTATATAAACGGCTGTGACTGCATCGAAGCCAATGATGGCTGTCAGCAAATCACAAGTCGGATACTACATATCCATGGACGTCATTGTTGCTTTGATGTTTGACAACAGTTTTGGAACTGCCAGATTCCTACAAGTCAAGCTCAAAGCGTCAAGAACTCGCGTTTACGCGCTTGTCCTTTACAAGAACGCCTTTCCTATATATAGGTTCCCGTCCCGCAGCCTCCACCCTTGGGCTTCGGCACTCTTGCGTCCCAATGGCAGCAAGCCAGCAAAGCCGGAGCGGTTCAGAAAACGATGCAAAGATACAAAATTTTTAGGAATTTGTATCGCTTTATCCCCAAAAAGAATATAAAATAGCCTTTCACAAGGCTTGTGAAACCGATTTTGGGCCAAAAATTGGAAGAAATGCCTCAAAAAACTTGCAAGATTCAGAATAAAGACTTATCTTTGCATCGACAAATCCCGCCCGCTTCCCATAAGAACAGCGTACCCAGCGGGACATTTTTTGTATATAGACATGAGATATACCAAACAAGCGATGACACTGGCACAGCAGATTCAGACACTGCAAAGCAGAGGTCTGATAATTGCTGACACCAATAAGGCAGAACAGGCTCTTGATGCTATCAGCTACTTCCGATTGGCAGACTACTGGTATCATCTGGAAGCAGACCACCATACGCACCAGTTTCTACCCAATAGTCATTTTGAGGAAGTGCTGGCTTGCTACTATTTCGACAAGGACTTGAAGGCTCTGCTTTTCAAGGCTATTCAGACTATCGAGGTGGCTGTCAGATCGAAAATCATCAAACACTTTGCTCCCACATGTGGCCCATTCTGGTTTATGGATACAACGAAAGCCGTAAACCAAAGGCGTTTCCAGACAAATCTCGATACCATCAAGAAAGAAGTAGGACGTTCTAAGGAGCGGTATATCCGTGAGCATTTCCGCAAATACACAGATCCAGACATTCCTCCTGTTTGGAAGACACTGGAGGTGATTTCGTTGGGCGAATTATCGAAACTTTATAATAACTTCAGCGAGTCACAATTGAAGCATGATGTCGCACATGAGTTTGGACTGAATCACCACAAGTTCCTATCAAGTTGGCTGGAGAGTCTGACTTCGCTACGCAATCATTGTGCCCATCACGCCAGAGTATGGAATCGGGCATACCCTCTGAAACCAACTACGCCACAAGTGATGCCCAACAAGTGGATTACGAACTTCACTTTCAGGGAAGAGTCGCTATACGCCCAACTCTGCTGTATTGCCTATTGGCTGAATGCTATTGATGCAAATAACACTTTCGTTGGTGACCTAAAGCTACTGTTGCTTCGCAATCCGTCAATAGATCCGTCCATGATGGGGTTCCCGTCTAACTGGCGACAGGAACCCCTTTGGCAGATGTAGGTCAGCAGTATAGTAAGAAGTTTAGACTATTTCATCTTCTTTCTAATATCCTTCGATTGCTGTATCATCAGGCGTCCTATGCTGTCACGCATGGCGGCTTCCTGTTCCATCTCATAGCGGCGACGAATGGAGTCCTCATAGTTGATGACGAACTGCCGGCAGTGTCGGTCTTCCCCCCTTGTGCCGTTGGGTCTAAACCCCGGCTTCTGTTTCCTTTCTTTTCCCTGTTACCATTATTGTCATTGCTTACATTGTTTTCTGTGTTATCTTACTTCAGTAACCAAACTCTGAAATCTGCGACCGTCGGGAACGGATTTGTCCCGTCTGAAAGAGCGGGCAAGGTAGTTTTCGGGTTACGAAAACACAACCTTGCTTGCTCTCGAAACTATTGTTTCTCGACCAATTCCGCTTTCAGCGTCAATGCCACTCCCATAGCCTTTAGGTTTGGTCTTATCGCTCACAATTTACGCCACTGCTCAATGTCGTCTTCATACATGGCGATGTGGTGGCGGCAGATGTTTTCCAGCAGTCCCGTGACACTCATCCGTCGCGTCTCGGACAGGCGGAGGACAATCTGGTCGAGTTTCTGGCGGACTTCCTCACTGACGAACACGGGGCGGCGGTTGACGATCCTCGGCACCTGAAGGAAGGTGGCACGGTACTCGTCGAGCGACAACTTGCGCTGCTTGCTGCTTATCCGTCGCACTGTTGTGGATGACGTGTCAGACGTCGGGGAAGGTACAGACGTAGGTGATAGTTCAGCATCCTCTCTAACGGCAGGGAAAAGAGATTCTTCGCCCTGTTCATCTCCCGTCGCCTCAGCCAATGGACTGGCGACTGTACTCCGGATAGTAACGGGAGTGAGTCCTGACTGCTCCGTTTGTTTCTTACTCTCAGAGGCTACGGGTACTTCACCTGTGAATGCCCTGAGTTCTGCTTCCGTGAAATTTCCATTTTCTTTCTTTGGCATTTTACTTTGCTTTTTATGTTACTACTATGGTCAGAATATGCACTGCTGACCGATTATCGTGTGCAAATGTAATGTGCCTTGCTTACACTGCCAAGAGATTGGGTTTAGATGCCCCATTCTGCGCATGGTCTTGAAAAATCGACTTTCCAGGCTATCCAGGAGAATCCGTACATGCAATATCTGCTTGGGCTTTCCAAGTTCACGGAAAAGCCCGTGTTCGTACCAGAGTTGTTCGTTTTGACCCACAAGCGCCTTGACCAGGACTTCTTCAACATGCTGACCTTGATACTGAGCGAAGCGGACGGAAGCAAACCGAAGAAAGAATCGTGAATGGTAATACTATAAGGCCACTGGGACTAAGAGGGCTACCACTCCTTGGGTCTCGGTGCCTTTGTCGTAAATGATTTTCAAACTTGATAGTTTTGTTTGTTCGCTATTTTGACATATCATAACCTGTATCTCTTGGCTGCTGATAGAGATTGGAGGTAGTAGCCTTTGAGCGGAAAAACTGGGGGAAGGGCATGAGGAAAGGCCGCAATGAAGGTTTTTGCCCTGGGATGGATTTTGTTAAATGAATACGAATGAATAGTTAATGGGGCGTTAATTCATGCTAATCGGCTTGCATTCGGCTGGACGGAAGGTTATCTTTGTATAGTGGCTGCGTCAGGGCAAATGGAGAGCCAGTCTTCTTGGCATAAACGACAGGAAGAGGCAAGTGGCTGAAATGTAAAATATAATCAAGAGAAACGATGATGAAAAAGTTAGAATTCATATCAATCTCATCGGTTAGGAGTCGGAAAAGACCGTTCTCGTATCGGTCTCGTATCAATCCCGTATTGATCCCGTATCGATCCCGTATCGTTCCCGTATCGTTCTCCTATCGTTCTCCTATCGTTCTCGCTTCCGGAAGCGGAAACAATACGGAAACAATACGGAAGCGATATAACCTGGAAGGGAGAAGGATACGTGGCGGGTACTTGGAGAATAGGTGGAGGAAGGGCTTACACGACTAAAATCACTGTTTCTGCCAGAAGGTGACTTGTAGGTGATGCCCACACAAGTGATTTTTCCTCCCAAAGGAGCGAGTTTCTCGGTTTTAAAAAAAATCGCATCTTTGTGTCACAAAACGACGTGCTCTGCGTATTATGGGTAGAAGTTAAACAAAAACGAAGAAGTTATGAAACAGACAACTATCATTGCTATGTTTGCCTCGCTGCTCTTCAGCGGTGTCGCAACAGCTTGTCAACACAACGTCGCCACTATACCTGCACAGGACTATGCGGGCAACGCTTTCAACACTTCCGCCGCCCCTTCTCCCGACACAAAGGACCGAAAGAAGCAGGCTGGGAAGGACGAAGTCATCGACACACGAGAATATCAGGTGAAGGATTTCGACCACATCGACTGCGGAACAATAGCCAACATCTACTTCACACAGGGCAACGAGACGCGCGTCGTAGCCAAGTTACACCACGGGAACCTCGACTTGCTGGAAGTCTCAACCCACAACGGTTGCCTCAAGCTGCGGACCGCCGACTTAGGTCTTTCCACCAAGCGCTTTAGCATAGGCAAGCGCAACAGAGCCTATGTCGGCGACTTGGACGGAAAGCACAGCGAGCAGCAGGAGGTGGACCTCTACATCACCGCTCCATCGCTGCGCAAACTAGAGATGTCGGGGGTATGCACATTCAGTGCCGAACACCTCAACGTGCCGAAACTGGATATCGTCATGGCGGGAGTAAACCAGGTGAAGTTGTCCGATGTGACTTGCAACGAGACCAACATGATGATCAGTGGTGTGAGCAGCATGGACGCTACCATCACGGGCGACCAAATCCACTTGGTCAATACAGGGTCAGGAAATACGACCATTCACTTCAAAGGTGCGAAGGCGGAGATCGCAAACAGTGGTGTCGGAGTCCTCGCCGCAGAGGTGGACTGCAAAACACTACACGCAGTCAATAGCGGCGTGGCACAGATGATACTCAAAGGCACTGCTGACGATACCGACATCGACAACAGTGGTATGGGACGGATCAACACCAAAGGACTCAACAACTATTGACGACCCACGCCACGGAGAAGAATGCCATGCCTCAAGACACCAGCGACAATGGACGAGACAGAATTCAAAAATGAGGTACGACGGCTGCGGCCCCAACTGATGGTCGCGGCGCGGCGCCACACGGGAGACAGCGACTGTGCGGAGGACATCGTGCAAGACGCACTCCTTCGGCTATGGCAGCTCCATGCCAACCTGCACATGCCGATAGCCCCACTGGCCTTCGTCCTCGTCCGAAATCTGGCCATCGACACCCTCCGACGCCACAAACGCACCACGCCTGTAGAGACGCTGGCCATGACTGAACCGGTAAAAGAGGTGGACGCACGCTACGAGCGGATCGTCAGACTGCTCAACAAACTGCCGACACTCCAGCAGACCATATTCAGGCTGCGCCACATAGAAGGCATGGAATATGCCGATATCGCCGAGATAACGGGCACCACGCCCGAATCGGTGCGACAAACTGTGAGCAGAGCGCGACGAACGATTCTCAAACTATATCATTCTACATCATGCAAGACGAACAAATAAACAATTTGGTGGAACGATTCCTCGACGGAGAGACGACCCTCGCTGAGGAAAAGCAGCTCTACGACTATTTCTCACAAAATGAAAATATCGATGAGTCATTGCTCCCCTACGCCGAATACTTCCGCGACCTGGCCGTACTGCCATCGCCCCAGAAGGAAGAAAAGCCACGAAAGAGACCGCGATGGACGATCCGCTGGACACAGTGGGCAGTAGGAGCAGCAGCTGCCGTGCTGATCTCCTTGGGCGGGATGTGGATCTACACCCTGCAGGAGGAGCGCCATTTGGCACAACTCTATGGGGGCAGCTACATGATCGTGGATGGTAAGCGCTACGACAACCTGCGGGAAATCAAAGACGACATACGCCAGACGCTGGCAGAGGCACGGCAGATAGAGCGCGAGGCGGATGGGCAAGCCGTCATTGAGGAGGCCGAACAAGAGGTGCTGGAGAGCATAGGCGATCCAGCGGAAAGACAAAAGCTCAAAGAAATACTCAAAAACTAAAGTGAAAGGAAGGCAGATATGAAATATCAATTCATAGTATGGTTAGGACTGTCCCTGCTGCTTTCGATACCTCTGCGGGCTCAGAACAGCATCGACAGGATGGTAGAAGAATACTCTGCCATAGGCGGTTCGAAATTTACAAGTGCCGTGGAGCGCGATCCCAACACAAGCCGCGTGAAGAAGGTGGTGAAACGACTGGTCGTGAACGGAGTCAACGCACAGAGGTTTATCCACGGATTCAAACGCGAGGCGCAACGGCATAGACACACGGTGACCAATAGGAAGAACGACGAGACCACCAACACAATGGTCGCAGACGACAAGAAGGCCACCCGTGTCTATCTGCTGAAATACGACGACAGGGCGTATCATTTCTCCGACGCTACCATCACGATTGTCATCGTTCCCAAATAAAGTAAGGCCTAACGAAGAGAATCGGCCACTTCTCCAAAGAGCTGGGAGCTGACTATAGCCCCAGCTCTTTTGCTATACTGCACAGTTCCTCATACCACGCCTTGCCAAAGCGACGGGTGAGGGGACCTTCGAGGAAGCGGTACAAAGGAAGCCCCAGTTTCTCTCCCTTCTTTCTGCCCGGCGCACAAATCTTCCAACGGTGATAGTTGAGTCCATAGAGATTGGGGGCAAACTGCTTCTCACGGATGGGGTAAAGGGCGCAAGAGATGGGTTTGACAAACTCGGTCTGCCCAGCGCGGTAGGCTTTCTCAAGAGCACACAGGCAACAGTCCTTGTCATAGCAGGTGAACACACAGTCTTTGCCTCCCACTATGCTCGTCACCAAGTCGCCCTCCTCGTCGGTATAGGCGACACCACCACGGTCGATCACCGACTGGGCCTGGGCCGACAACGAAGGCCATACCGTGTCCAGTACGTCCTCGATGGCGAGTGTCTCATCCATCGTGACGGGCGCCCCCGCATCGCCCTCGATACAGCAAGCACCCTTGCATGCGTCGAGGTCGCAGCAAAACTTCTCTGTGAATATATCTGGCGACACCAGTACGTCGCCAACTTGAAGGATATGCAATTCCATTATTATTTCTTCTTTCCACGCCATCCACAAGCCATCCATTGGCCGTAGAATGCGTAATGACTAACATCATGAGTAAGCTACCGTGACGAGGGAAACCGGCCTCACGGCCTATAGATACATTTCTCCTGACACTACCAGCTGATGGGTTCCATGCCATGCTCCACCAGATAGGCATTGCAACGGGAGAACTGATGCTGGCCAAACCAGCCGCCTCGGTTGGCAGACAAGGGAGAGGGATGGACGCTTTCGAGCACGAGATGGCGCGAGGAGTCGATGAGGTATTTCTTCCCTCGGGCAAAACCACCCCACAACATGAAGACCAAATGGTCGCGACCATCGCTCAGCGCACGGATGGCCGCATCGGTGAAGGTGGTCCATCCCAGCCGCTGATGGCTGTTGGCCTGATGCGCCCGCACCGTCAAGGTGGCGTTCAGAAGCAACACGCCCTGCTCGGCCCAACGGGTCAAGTCGCCCGAAGACGACACCTCGACACCCAGGTCGTCTCTGATTTCCTTGTATATATTGAGAAGAGAGGGAGGCAACGCGACTCCATCGGGCACGGAGAAGCTCAAGCCCATTGCCTGCCCAGGCTCATGGTAGGGATCCTGCCCTATGATCACCACCCTCACACGGTCGTAGGGGCAAAGGTTGAAAGCATTGAAGATCAACCGGCCCGGGGGATAACACGGAAAAGCGGCATACTCCTGTCGCACCGCCTCAGTAAGTTGGGCGAAATAAGGTTTCGTAAACTCCGGCTCCAAATGGGCCTTCCAACTACGCTCTATCTGTACTTCCATTCTGTGTTGTCTCTCTGATTCCAGTTGCAAAATTACGGATTTTCGTCCGAAAGGCCGTACCATGCAGCCGTTTTTTCCACAACTCCTACTCGTTTTTGGACAGACCTTCCATTTCAGGAGTCACAGTAAATTCTTTTATTTATTGAATATCAGCGAGTTGAGTATTTTAAAG
>ENA-ORSB01000322-ORSB01000322.1-human-gut-metagenome-genome-assembly--contig:-NODE-322-length-57189-cov-4.215441_pt1 | contig 57189 bp, 88 predicted proteins | sample MGYA00242180_ERZ509144 | MGnify/ENA primary metagenome ERZ509144 (study PRJEB26280, sample SAMEA2338661) | human gut metagenome | biome: human gut; feature: human-associated habitat; material: faeces...
CCAGATCTCACGAAAAACTTTTAAAAAACACTTGACACATTTATTTTTGCGTGATAATATACAGTCACAACAAACAAACAGACACAACAAAACGGAGGAAGAAAAAATGTTAGCATATGTTGATGCAATCGTGAGAGAAAACACAATAACAGTTGATGGTTACACAACCAATAAAACAGAGCGTGGTGTTATCAAAGATGTAGCGAGAGCCATTGAAAAATATGATAAGGAAGAAGCAAAAGCATTATTGAGCTTTTTAGAATGGGGAATTGATGAATACAATACACCTTTTGTAAAAGCTGCGAATAGTGACGGCGGTTATTTCTTTGAGTATGAAGAAGTACCATGTGCCACAAAATACAACGAAGAGACAGACAAGGCAGAATATAAAGAAGGGTATCACAACTATTTTTGTATTAGATTTGTACGATAAACAAACAAAAATAAATGATAACACTTGACAAAATAAAAAACAGGTGTTATCATTCAATTACAAACAAACACAACTTGAATACACGGAGGTATTAAAAATGATGCAGTGGAAAAATAATAAAGGTTATACAGTGAGAGAGACAGAGAGATATATCAGAACTTATTTTGTTGATACTAAATACAATAGAATAATGCTGATAGAAGATAAAGAAGATCATGATATGGATAGAATAAAGATTGTTAGATTTGGAACTAAAGAAAAAGATGCTGATATCATAGTTGTTTATAGATATGATGATCCGGCTTTTGTAGAGTCAGTTATAAATGTTTTTATGAAATAAAAAGCGTAAAGAGTCCAGGCAGTAAAAAGCCTGGATTTTTTTATTTTAAAACCACAATCAAACAAAAATAAAAAATATTTATAAAAAGACTTGACAACTTTATTATTGCATGATAATATACAAGTACAAACAACAAACACAACTTAGAAAAATAAACGGAGGTAGCGACATGAAATACTTTACAAATTGCGAAACATTAGAGGAACTGAGAAAAGAATATAAAAGACTTGTAAAAGAAAATCATCCAGATAACGGTGGTTCTGAGGATGCTATAAAAGTTATCAATGTAGAATATGAAACAGCATTGAACAACTTGAAAAATGCAGACGAAAACGAAAACGCTTGGAAATATGACCAGGCAAAAGATAAGCTTTTCCGTGATGCATTGAACAAGATCATCAACTTAGAAGATGTTAAAATTGAAATTATAGGTTGCTGGATCTGGGTTACTGGTAATACATACAATGTAAAAGAACTTTTAAAAGCTGCCGGTTTTAAGTATTGCGGAAAGAAAAAAGCGTGGAGCTGGCACGCTGGCGAAAGATATTATAAAAAATCAAAAAGAGCGTTGAGCATGGACGAACTTAGAAACCTTTACGGATCAGAAGAAATAGAAAAAAGACATGCTGATAGAATCGCATGACGAATTGATCCAGAAATTAAACCAGATCACGGAAATAGCAACGGAACGCCAAAAGGCAGCGGAAAAGATCATAAAAGATCATGAAAAATGGGAAAGAAAATTTTTTAAAAGAATTTTCAAAAAAGGTATTGATAACAAGCAATAATAAATGTATAATGCAAACATAAACAAACAACACACAACTTTAAATTATCGGAGGTAAAAATCATGATGAACGCAAGATTAAAAAATGTATTTTCTTTAAGTAGCAAGGTAACAGTTTATGTACCGGCAACGGTTGATATTGACAAGGAAATCGACAACAAAAGATTTGTTGATAGAGCTGCAACACTTCTTTCTGATTGTTTCGGTGGCGCAACCTCAACAGATGCCCTGGGTTACTGGACAAGCCCAACAGCCGGACTTGTAAAAGAGAAAACAACAATGGTTTTCGCTTATGCAAGTGAAAAAGATTTAAGAAACAAGCTGGATCAAGTAATTGATTTATGTGAGGATCTTAAAAAAGAAATGACTCAGGACGCTATAGCGTTAGAGGTCAACGGCGAAATGTTTTTCATTTAATAAAACAAACAATAATAAAGGGGCAAGTCATAAACGGCAAGCCCCTATAAATTGGAGGGCGTGCAATGTATCAGGAATTTAACGAAATCTATCAGAAATTAGCTTTTAAAATGGCATATAAAGCCATTCAAGGGTGGATAATATGGAAGTTGTAAAGAGTTCTATAAATTGCGGAAATCAGTTATTTATTATTATTAAGGGTGGGAAATAATATGTATACAATTCAAGCAACGGACGGAGCAAGAACGCAAGAAAAGCGGTTAAATTGTACAGAGTCGGAAGCAAGAAAGAGAATGCAAGAATATTTTGAAAATGACTATTTAGGTCTTGACTATTTTTTATATGATGCGAACGATAACGAAATAATGAGATTAGAGCAATAACGGGAGGCGTGGCAATGTTAAAAGAAAATGATCTTGTAAAAGTGCATTTATACGGATGCAGCAACAAAGAAATCAAAACGGGGAACTATAACAAGGTTTTCCGGGTATATCGCAAAAATGGCGTTTTAGGCATTGACTGGAATACATCCAGAAGCCTATACACGAACCACGGCGATATATTTACACCTTTTCGATGTTTTGCGTCTTGTGTAGAGTTTGAGAAGGTGGAAACGGGCGAAAAGTTCCATTTTGATAATATTATCAATGGAATTTCAAAAATTGCGTAAAAGTCGAAAATTAGAGGATCGTTCCGGCGGTTCTCTTTTTTATTACATTAAAATAAAGATTTTTAAAATAATACTTGACAATCAAACAATAATAAAGTATAATACAATTAACAACAAACAACACAACTTTAAAATTAAAAATACGGAGGATCAAGAAAAATGAGAGATGTAAATGTGATTGCTATTGAATGCATGAGAAAACTTGAAAATATCGGGATCAAGTGTGGAAACGTCATTAAAATTGACGTAAACACAAGATCAAAAAAGCGTTGGGGACAATGCCGGAAAATTGGAAACAATTATATTATTGAAGTCAATCAAATTCTTCTTAGAGAAGACACAGACATTGACGGATTGAAAAACACTATAATTCATGAGCTTTTGCATACTTGTAAAGGATGTATGAAACATACCGGCGAATGGAAACAGTTAGCCGAAAAAGTCAATAGATATTATGGTTATAATATCAAACGTTGTGATAGTGCTGATGAAAAAGGAATCAGTGAAGAATCAGACGAAAACGGTAATACAATAGTTATAAATGATAAAAACGAAATTTTATCGAATAATGTTTTTGCAAATAATGATTTTATGCAAGCATTGGAGCAAGTGAACGCCGGAAAGCTACAAGCGTTATATATTAGCGATAAAATGAAAGAAAATATTGATTTATTGCGTGAGTCTGGTTATTTTGATTCATAATCAATCAAAAATAAATGAAAAACACTATTGACAAACAATCAAAAATAATGTATTATATTTATAACAGCAAACACAACTTTAAATCATGGAGGTTTTAGAAATGGCAAAATTAACAAGAGATCAGTTAGAAAAATTCAACGGGAAATGCAAAAACGGCTTTTCTTTAGATTTGTTCTTCTTTTGCACCTGGGGCGAAAAGAGATGCAAGAAAAATCTGAAAATTGACGATGATTCAATTATTTATGAGGTAATCGTTGAATTTTACGATAAATATGAAAGTTTCAAGAAAGCCGGAAGTGTGCCGACACTTATTATTAACAAGTGTGTACCGACTGGTACAGAGGGCGTTTATAGTGTACATGAGATCCACCGGGAGGAAGTTGGGGAAATGGTAACAAGAAAGACCGTTAAAATCCTTCAGGAGCTTACAGAAGGATATACAGACGAAAAACTTGTTGATATGATTAAAATGCTGATTGCAGCATAAAAAATGGAGGTTTTGACCATGAAAAAGAAGATTTTGACAATATTATCAGTATTTAGCATTGTTGCAAGTTTAACCGCTTGCAATAGTGCAACAGAAGCCGTAAAAGAGCCGGAAACAGCGAAAAACTGGGAGGTTAGCACATATTATATGAACGGGTATTATAATCCAGAAACAAAAGAACTAACAACCGTAGATGCTGCCGGAAATTGTGATATTTGGGATAATATCGAAATTTTGGATTTATACAAGGATGCAGACTATTGGAAGGATATAGATGAAAACAACGAAGTTTTTGTGTGGGCAAAAATCAGCACAAACGGCACGAAGTCAATAAATGACGATAAAGCGGTTGTTTTTCCTGGAAATTACAGTGTTTTCAAGGATCACGCAAAAATATTTATATTGGATGGCGAAATCATTGTGAAGGAGAAATAAAAATGTTTGGTTTACTGTTTACTTTAATTTTCGGGATCAGTGATGAAATTAAAATCAGAAAAGATATAAAAAATGAGCGTATAGAGTCAGCAAAACGATGTGCCGACTTTAAACGCCGGATGAACCAGTGGGAAGAACTAAAAAAGAAAGATTATAGAAGATAGGGAGGATCATATCATGAAGAAAATGAATAATATTGTTATTGTGGCGTTGTGTGTGGCTATTTTAGGCGTTTTATTGATGGGATGCGGTAAAATATCAAGCAATAATAAAAAAGACGTTAAAAACGAAAATACGGCGTTTTCTGAGGTATTGGAAGCGGAAGAACTGGAAGTAGAGCAGCCGGAAGCCGTAAAAGACGAAACAGTATTAAAATGCGAAGAAATAGAGAAAGAAATCATTGAAGAATACGGAGACTTTGAAATGTTTTCAACTTCTGAGTTGACCGGCGAAATGTTAGAAAATCGTATGAATGGCGATAAAGTTATCGTTGAGCGTACAAAAGGAATTGTATTAGATGACGAATTAAACGGATCAGCGGAAGATCATTATATCAGTTATAGAAGCGTAGAAGGGGCGCAGCCTGGGGACGAAATTATAACATATTTAGTATATAATCCGGCAACAAGCTATATAGATGATATTATTGAACGTTATGACGTTATTGTTAAGTAAATGCAGAGAAAATGGAGATCCGGCGTAAAAGTCGGATTTTCTTTTTTATAAACAAACAAAAATAAATTCAAAATACTATTGACAAACAAGCTAAAATAATGTATTATAATATCAACAACAAACAACACAACTTATAATTTACGGAGGAAACGAAAATGGTAGAAAAATCAAAAGTGATCGGAATTATGTTACAGCATTCAGATGGCGATAAAGAATATTATGAGCCGGAACTGTTAAAGGAAGATATGGAGGCAATTTTCAAGATTCTTGAAAAATACGGCGATGATAATGATTCTGTTAGAGGCGATTTAAAAGTTATCAACCAGGAAGAAAACACAGAAGACATTGACAGCGATTTTGAGCATACATCAAAAGAAATGGCAGATAGACTGATGGAATTCAACCGAGACTTTTCGGATGATTCGGAAACTATCGCAGAAGAAGCGGAGTATTTAATAGGTGTATTTGATAAGTTGAAAAAGTCGGAAGATTTTAATATTCTGGCACATCATTTAGATACAATGTTTATGGATGGTGTTTTTAAATAAACTATAATAAATATCGGAGGTATATAAAAATGAAAGTTAAATATATTGGTTTCGGTGGCTATATGGAAGTTCCTTGTTATCAGGACGAAAACGGCAAAATTTATTTTGATGAAAATAACGGGCGTAACGGTTTAAACCTTTATACTGGTGCTTATATGGATTGTGGCGAAATTTGCGGAGAACCTTGCAACAGAGTAACAGAGCCGGTAGAGTGCGAAAATCCTTTTGCGAGAAGTTCAAAAGAAAGAGAATACATGTTATTAAACAGATTACATCTTGATTGTAAATATTATATCAATTGTGCTGGAAAATGCAGATCATCAAGCCTCTGGGCTGATATTGATACCATTATCAAAGAAATGGAAAATATCATGGATTCATTTACAGAAGAAGAGAAGCCGGAATGGTTGACAGATGCGGATTTTGAAGCACTCAAAAGCGAAATAAAGGAGATTCAAGAGCATGAAGCGGAAAACGTACAATAATGTATTAAAAGCCGGTAAATTGATCCAGGCAAAAGGATATAGCGAAAAAGAATCGTTAGAAATCGCAGTACAGAAATTTGATGAACTGGCAAGCCTTAAAAATGGTATGTCAGTGGAATGGCTGATTGACAAAATGGCAGCCAAAACAGAAAGAGAGGGCGAAAGCATGAAGTTATCAGAATCAGACAAGAACTATTTTAAAAAGTGCGGATATCTTGACCAGGATATCCCACAAATTGAAAAAGCTATCGAAGTAATGCAGTATGAAGATGAAAACGATAAAAAGGTATCAAGAAAGTATGTTCTTGATAATATGGATCGTGAAACCTGGTTATCTGGTATCGGTCGTGCAGCTTTTCATTGGAGTGCAGCAAGAGAGACAAAAGACGGTAAAACAATCTTTTTTGATGCAAGAAAGTTGTTTAAATAGGGAGTGAAAGCCATGTTAAAATTTGAAAATAAGACCGCAAAAGAGCGTTTTGAAGAATCCAGATGGAGCAAGAACAAAATTGAAGAATTGGAAAGACCACACGAAAATCAAAGATTGTGGAGAATTTCAGATTGTTTCGGAAATGCCTGGAATGTGCTATTTACTGGTAATGTTGATGAGTACCGTATTTCATACAAAGATGAATTTTCGGTTGATATCTTAATGCATGGTAATATGGTAGAAATCCATAGAGCTATTAAAGACGGGCGAAATCTTAAAGCAGACAGAAATTTAAAACAGTTCATGCAGTTGGCTTTATTGATGAGTTGCTATAAAAAATTTGGATATTTGAAGTAGGAGAGGACAATGGACGAAAAGCATAGAAACCTTTATAATGCAATAACGGAATTTTCAAATAAATATGGTTGTCATAAATTCAACAATGACGAAAATCATAGAGAATATATGCAGCTTGTAGATATGTGCGTAGATGTTGGGCTAATTCCAAAAGTGAATAGAAATGAATTTTCTACACATGGAAGGTTAAAAGCAGCAATTATATATACAGATAATAGAATCAGATTTTGCATGGATATGGGAGGTAAATAAAATGTTAGTTTCATCAAAGAAAATTGAGAAAATGTTGCGTGATCGTGATAGACTTGAAAGAATGGCAAAAATTGAATACCAGGAAGCAAAGAATCTTTTTAGTGTTGGAAATATGGAATTTGCTATTGAATTGCAGCTTGCTAATCAGCATTTAGGAGCATCAAGAGAAATTACAAGAACATTGAAAAATATTGGATATGAAGAATGTAAACGGATGTCAGAGAAAGAGAAACAATTGCTTATTGCTGGCATTAAACAGAAATTGTGCGGTATTGGTGTTATTGGCGTAGGTGTATTTTTTGTATCTTCCGGGATGCCGGTTGTATTTATTGCATTGTCAGCAATTGGAAGCACTTTATGTGTTTCAAAAGAAAATGTTGTAACTATATGTAAAAATAGGCTTGCGTTATTAACAAACGTAAATAAATGATATTGACAATAATAGAAATCGTGGTATAATCGTTTTAAGGACGGATATACCACTTATTCTATATTCAGGAGGTAAAAAGCTATGAAGTTATTAAACAGTAAAGTTATGTCATTTGAGGAAGATTGTGTTGAGTACGAAAACGAACAAGAATATTTAGAAGATCTTGATAGACGAAGAAAAGATGGCTGGACACAAGTGAAAACACCAGATTTTGAAAATGGAGTTATGAAACGTGTCAGCAAACAGTTACCAAACGGGCATTTTACACAACGTTATAAACGGTACAATGGTATTAAATTAAATGTTTAGGAGATAGATATGGGAGCTATATTTTCGTACACTGGCGAAGCAGCCAAAACAAAAGAAATGATTGAAGAAGGGCGAAAAGATATCGCTTTAAATACACTCTACAAGCATTCCAGAGGCTTTTATTGGAAAGTAAACAGCCGTGGTTATATTCATGTTGTATTGCCTGGTAAAGTGACTTTAAACGGCGAATTCAGCCATTATGAGGTACAGGATCATTTATTGACTCGATATAATACATTAAGAGTAAAGAGTACATACGGCAATTACAACACAAGAAAAGAATGCATAGAAGAGATTGAAAGAGAATTATAAGGAAGGAAAAATGGACGTAGTAGCATTAAAAGATGGAAGTATTGAAATAATTGGAAATCATAGAGATTTAGTTGATATTATCCGGGATAAATGCGGAGATGATATTGCTAAAAGGGTGGAAGAGCTTGATCCAGTATGTTATGACGAATTATATACAGCAAATTCTACAATCTGGGAAATAGCTGATATTTTAGAGAATAAGGACGAAGACGGAACATTAACAGCGGATCAAGTTGATAGCATAGAAAACAAGTTTGAAGAATTACAACATTGTATTTCTTCATGTATTTAGCAAAAACGCTTGACAATCAATCAATAATAATGTATAGTATAAATATAAACAAACACAACTTATAAAATACATTACGGAGGTATTGATTATGTCAAGTAATAACAACTATTATGAATTTAAGGATGCGAAAGTTGCAATTGCAATGGAGCTTGTAAAAAGAGGTTGGAAACTGTATGGTTTTCATGAAGATGAAAGTGACTGGATGACAGATTATTGGAGTCCGGCATGGTGGGAAGGAATTGCCACAAAAGATGGTTTTGTAGTAGTTGTTGATTGTCGTTGGAATGATAAAAGTGGTAAAGAAATCATTCAGCATATCTATAACAGTGAAGAAGTTATTCTTTCAGCGAAAATAAGAAGTCTGATTGAAAGACTTTCAGAAGTTAGACAGGATCGTGGAGCATCCGCAGCGGAAGAACAGACAGCAAAAGCGAAAATTGAAAAGCTGAAAGCGAAAGCTAGCAACCAGACAGAAAAGATAAAAGTAACAGATCGTTACCCGGAATATCAGCCGAACCCACCACGCATGAGCTGGCATGTTGAAAAAGATGGTGTTATCATCGCAAAAGGTAACGGAGTCGTAAAGTTTTCTGATATGAAATACTTTGATAAAGAAAGCTATGAAAAAGACTTGAAGGAATGCGACAAAAACAGTTATAGATATGAGAGAGCCGAAAAACTTCTGAAACTGGCAAAACAGTTTGAAAAGTTCATGAATAAAATTGACTCTGCTGCCGGTTGCATGATCGGTGGAAATGGTAAAGCATATGTATATACCAATGTTGAGACAGTGGAATATAAAACGGAAAATAAAGCCGTTGAATGCCCTGGATCATTAAGAGCTAATCAGTGTTTTATCGTGAAATCATGTTTTAATCATGGTATTAGCAAAGGATATGTATATCAGTTAAATGAGCATGAAGGCGTGAACGGCGAAAAGTATTACATTGCATACCGACTTGATAAGAAACTGAAAAAGCAGTTGACGGGAAATGCTAATCCGGCGAACTGTTTCGGATATATTTCAGGATCTTATAAAGAAAGATTTTTGAAATGGATTGAAACTGGCGCACTTGCATGGTGCGAAATTCAGGAAGTCAAAACACCATATAAAGTGAAGAAATGCGTTAAAAAGAAAATCGGATAAAACAAACCATAATAAACGAAAGGAAGATAAAAGAGTGGGAACAACACCCACTCTTTATATAGAGAGATGACAGCAAGAACAGCAAGGGTTTTATATGACACAACAAAAACAATCACTGTAGTAAGTGGCATTATAGGCGGTATATTAACTTTTATCGCTGCTGGTATTTCAGACAATTATACATTAGTGGGGCAAGCCGTTCCGGGAGATTATGATTTAAAGATAATGCATGTAGCGTTTCTCATTATGGCTATTGCCGTTTTAGGGATTTTTATAATGGATCATGCTTTATTTGATGCAATGTATGACTTGGAAAGAGTGCCGGTTAAATATAGTGAATATATTGGTTGTTGTTTAGAGCGTAACCAGATATTTGCTAGACAGATAAAACAAGCACTTGACAGGTATTATAATTTGGATTGGGGTATGGTAGACCGTTTGGACTCGAAAATAAATGATGATGCGGTAGAAAATGGCTATGATCGTGTCCGTGGGATTTATCAAACCATATTAGGAAAAATATTTATTGTTACAGATTCAGAAAGATATGCAACAACTATATATTCTGAAAAAGAATATCTGAAAGAAATAAATTACTAAAGGAGATTAAAAAATGGAAAAAGACAAGAGCATTCATAAAACAAGTACAGGAAAGTTATTTCAGTTGATAGATTTAGAAGGGAATCCGATTGACTATGTAAAGTGTAAGGGTATTTTTACACGGTCATATATGGCAGCATTAGAAGTTGGTCAGGCGTTAAGATCTTCCGATAACGGTATGATGTTAAAGCGTATTCAGTAGGAGGGTTTTATGTCAGCAAGAATTTTAGTTGCCGGTAGATCTGAAATATGCAGAGAATTATTTAATGATCCAGAAACATATGGTTCACATATAGCCGATAGATTATCATGTATCAATAAGCCAGCCGGTTGTTTATGGGGTTCTACATTACTTCATAATGGAGGATATCCGTCTGATTGGTTAAGATGGGTAGCGAGTGAAGGGTTTATGCTTGATAAGTATAGCAGCATGGCGGTCAGCTTTAAATTGAGCAGAAAAGCCAAAATTTGCACGATTGACACAGTAGAAGATTATCATAGATTGATGCGAAAATATGCAAAACCTAAATATGAAAATAGTGAGTATAGCAGTTTGTTTAAAGAAAAAGTAATTGACTGGAAAAAGTTATCGAAAGATTACGATGCTTTTCATTTGACAGAACGAGCATTTTGGGAAATGCGATTACCACTATCTAATATATTGGAGTGTGAAGATGGTAGCGAGTTATGTGATTTCTATTCATACGATTGTGAAAGTTGGATTCTTTTCAATTTAGATTGTATTAACTGGGGATCGGTTATCAATCAAGATGTGAAAATAAAGTCTTTGTATGATGATTAAGGAATGAACAAGGAGGGAAATAAGCTATGGAAAAATGTGCAATTTGGAAAGATCATAAAGTCGTTGGTTATATTGACTTAACCGAAGAACAGAAAAGGATCTTGAATAAAGTTCCTGGAATTGGCGTATATTTTGGATTTGACAGAACAACACGCTCAGAGAAGTATGCAGAAAGTTATAAACAAACGTAAATAAAGATTGACATTACACAACTTATAATGTATAATAGGATTATAAGTTAAGGGAGGAACAAACACATGAAAAATCAGTTAGAAAACAATGGATCATATTTAGGTTTCACAGATAATAAGACAGCTTTACAGAAAGCAAAAATTGAGAGCTGCCTAGATAAAGTATTTAGATACAGTAATGGTATTATGGCAAGAAAAGATGCTATGCTTTATGGTCTGAGAAATGGCAAAAAGCCGGAAGTTGCCGATGAAGTAAGAGGAAACGGCACTGTTAAGAAATCATATCGCATGGCATGGGACAACCTTTATAATGACATCACGAAAACAGAATATGATTTTTGTATTTATCTGATAGAACATGATCTTGTTTCTGAGGAATCTGTAAATGCTTTTATTGAAGCAGAAAACCAGGAAAAAGAAAGAGCTGCGGAAGAACAGAGAAAAGCGGAAGAAGCAGCCAAAAAAGAAGCGGAAAGAACTAAAATTGAAAAGGAAGAATTTAAAATCTGGCTTGCAGAGGCTTCAAAAATGTATAGTGGTACAACCAGAGGAAATTTAGTTGAACGCATTTATCTTGATGTATACGGCGAATTTCGTTTTCCTTTACGAGCTTTTGAATTATTGGTTTGTATTGATAATATTGAAAAGGTATTATGCCGGGAAGAGTTACAAGCACGTTTACATACAGATAATAGAGCAAGTCGAAAAGTATTTCAGTGTGTAACAGGTTTGAAGCTGCCAAACACAAATAGAGATACAATGGCATTTTTGGATAGTGTACAGAAGAGTGACTATCAGGATGCAGTTGAATATAAAACACGTAAGAAGCCAGAAAAGCAGCCGGAAGCAGAGAAAGAAAAGTTCTATGTGCTTATGGGTACAGAAAAAGGGGAAAGAGAATATGTACCAGCAATAGGCAGTAAAATTGAATATCATGGTATAGAAATGTTTATTCATGAAACGCCAGACGGTAAAATTGCTATTTCATCTATAAAATGTGGTTTACGGATGGCAACCGGCAAGAACAAGACAGAAGCAATTAAGGAAATGAAAGAACTTTTTAAGAAAATGGATATTGATACCATAAACAGTAGAATTGATGAGATTACAAGCTATTATGGTGTTAGCCCATATTTAAAACAAGCATAAATAAATGGAGGAATACAAAATGGGAATTACAGATAAATTCGGAAACTTTCAAATTAAGAAATCTGACAGAATCAGCCAGGAAGATCAAGCCTGGTTGACTCACAGAGAAGAATTATATAAACGAGCAATTGCGGTTTACAAGTCTGTTTATGATATCTATAAGGCAGAAAATGAATCATATTCAGAAGAAGACCGCAAAAATTACAAGTATTCTTCTTTTTTAGTCGGGAATTTTGGTGTCCCAAAATCGCTTTCTGATGTTCAAAATAGTTATATAAGTGGAATTTTCAGTTACTTTTCAAATAAGTATAATGTGCAGCTTGAAAACAATTTTGATAGATATGATCTGGATAGAGAATATTGCAGATACAATGACTCAGATCCTATTAAAGAGCTTGTTGTTGACTTCATCGACTATCATACAGTGCTTGATAAGATTTTTGACCAGTTAGGCGGTATGAGTTTTGAAGAAAAGGCTATCAAAGAAGTAAAAGATAAATTGAAAGAAAAATGTTACAACGGCTATCGTGATACATGGGAAATTAAAGTAAAAGGTAATAAATTCACATATACAGGCGGTTATTGTAGCAAAGATAAATATTTTGATTATTACAATTTCGGTAGTACAGAATGGTTACGTGCCTTTATTGATGCGTTGGCATTTAATACATATGGAGAAAAAACACAAGTTTATTCACTGAATCATCTATATAGTTCTTATTCTATAAGACTTGAGGAGGATGATTTTCAGAATGGATTTTCAGCACCAGAGGTCGGAGTCAAGCATGTCAAACTCTTCAAAAATGGAAGGATTGATGTTACTTTTACAGATGCAGAATTTTGCCGTAAATTCGCAAGAGAATGGTGTGGTTATACACTTATTTAGGAGGAATCATATGCACGACTATAAATGGCATAAGGTCAGTGAAATGCTGCCGGATAAATGTGGAATTTATGATGTTAAAATCAAGAATTGCTATGATGAAGTCGTAGAAGTCAAAGCATTATATACATATACAGTAGATGAAGGTTTTACATTTTGCCGGTATGGTAGCACGATAATAAATGTAATTGAATGGAGATATACAAGTCATGAAGTATAAATGTACAAATGAAGTAATCCCACAGGAAATGAGGGAAGATATCAATACAAAAATTGAATATATTGTAAATAACGATTTGCCAGAAGTAGAAACAGGCATTTCAAAAGATGATATTTTCAATGCATATACTGGATTAGGTGGGCTTCATGGTTTAGAGTTCAACAACTATGATAGTTACTATGATTATCAGAGAGCGAAAGCAGATATTGAGCAAGGACAGTTCTTTACGCCTTATAAGCTGGTTGAATGGATTTATAATTGCTTACATATTTCAAATACTGATTTGATAGCAGATCTTACTTGTGGACATGGTTCATTTATCAGTTGTGCGCCGGTTGAATCGAATTTTTACGGTTGCGAATTAGACGGGAAGCCGTACAGAGTAGCAAAATACCTTTATCCAGATGCAAAACTGGAAAATACAGATATTCGTTTTTATGAGCCGAAAGTTACATTTGATTATGTTTTGGGAAATCCACCATATAATCTGAGATGGAGAAAAGATGATACAAGCTATTTATCAGAATATTATTATTGTCTGAAAGCTGCGGAACTGTTAAAACCAGCAGGAATTATGGCTATCATCGTGCCTATGTCGTTTTGTGCCGATGATTTCTCTGATGGTGGTATGATTGACGGGATGAATGAATATTTTAATTTTATCTGTCAGGTGGAACTTGACAAGAATACTTTTAAACATCTTGGTGTTGAGAGTTACAAAACCAAAATTGTATTCTTTCAGAAAAAATCTGAATATATGAAGGAAATTCCGTATAGTACAGAGATACTTTCCGGCGTTACTTACGATGAAGTATGGGAGCAGTATTTAAAGCCTATTACAGAAGAAAGAGAACAGATTAAAAACAAGATTTTTCTGGAAACTGTAAGAAATAGTAAAGACGATGAAGCGTGGAGCTTTAAGGTTGAGAAACTTCTGTATGATATCAAACGAAATCCGAAAACATGCAGCCAGTATGCAGAATGTTGTGAATATGTCAATAGATATAAGACACAGAAAAAGCCGGATCATATCAAATGGGACGAATGGGAACAACTTAAAATCAAGCCGAAAGACGTTATTAAGCATTTAAAAATGGCGTTACGTTCACAGAATCCAGAACTTGATAGAACTGGTAGGATTATTAAAAACAATTATACATTTGAGTATAATGGCGATTTTATATCTATAAATGATGTTGTGTTGCAAGGCTTTTCAATGGGGCATTTTCAGTCAAAATGGATTGATAAGATCGTGAATAAAAAGCGAAAGATGTATGATATCCAGAATATGCCATTTTCTGAAATGCAACCAAACAAAAAAATAGCAAAGTGGCTTGATGAGTTCACATTGACGGATGATGAAAGAACTATAAAGCTGAATGATGCTCAGAAAGCGGATCTGAATCTATTTATTCAGAAACCGTATAGCTTCATACAGTGGGAACAGGGAAGCGGTAAAACATTCGCCGGAATTGCAATAGGCAAATATCGTTTGCAGCACGATCATGTGAAAAATGTATTTATTGTGAGTACGGCAATCTCAATCAAGAACAACTGGCAGGATGTATTGGATCAGTACGGTATTGATTTTGTTATGATTGAAAGCCTTGCAGATATTCAAAATATCAAAGAAGGTCAGTTTGTAATTATCACTTTAAATATGATGTGTAAATATCATAAATTCATCAAGCGATATGTAAAATCAATCTGTCAGAAAGCCGTTTTGATTTTTGATGAGTCGGATAATATGAGTAATCAGGACAGTAAACGGACAAAAGCCGTATTAAATGCTTTTCGCCGGTTGAAGTACAAAACACTGATGACTGGTACAAGCACAAGGAATAATATCACTGAAATTTATCCTCAGTTTGAATTATTGTACAACAATTCTATCAATATGCTGTCTGAATGTGAGTATATTATGGAACGCAACAAAGATGGAGAACTGGAAGACCAGATAAATGAATATTATTTACAGCCATATCCAGCATATCGTAAGGGTAGTAAGTTATTTGCAGCGAGTCATATTCCAGAGAAAATCACTGTATTTGGTGTATCTCAGTTCACACAAGATATTCTTAATGCAGAAATTTTGAAACAGATGATTGATAAGACGATTATCACACGTACATTTGAAGAAATTACTGGCAAACAGCTTTATGAGATTAAACAGATTGCTTGTGAAATGGGAGAAGAAGAGAAACGTCTGTATAAGGTTGCATTGGACGAGTTCTATAAAATGGAGTATCTGTTTGCGAAAACTGGGAACACCCGGAAAGATGCAATGTTGAAAATTTTGAATCAGTTGCTTGCACTTTTGAAGATTTGCGCTGCTCCTCAGACGTTGAGAGAGTACAATCAGTCGATAATGCCAGAGAAATTCAAAACTGTATTATCACTTTTAGACGAATTTTCTGATGAAAGAGTTGCTATTGGTGTACGTCATATTTCAGTAGTAAATGCATATGCAAAGGAAATCAGAAAAGCGTTTCCGGGCAGACCTGTATTTGTGATTACTGGAAATGAAACCACATTGAAACAGAGAAAGAAAATTGTCAAAGAGTTAAAAGAAACAACAAACGGGATTCTGATAAGTACACAACAGAGCTTATCTGCCAGTATGAATATTGATTTTGTGAATAAATGTATTATTCCAGAATTGCATTGGAATAACTCTAGCATGAGTCAGTATTATTTCCGCTTTATTCGTTATACTTCAACGGAATTCAAGCAAGTGTATTTTGTAACTTATGAGAATAGTATTGAAAGCAATCTGTTAAAAATGATTCTTGTGAAAGATAAATTGAATCTATTTATGAAGGATCAGGATTTAACAGACGATGAATTATATGAACGTTTTGGAGTGGATAGTAATATGCTGCAGAACCTCATGTACAAAGAAAAAACGGAAGAAGGTTATGTAATAAGATGGGGAGATCAAAAAGTATCGTAAAGAAACAACCATATATAAGGAAAGAAATATATTCCATTGATGAAGTATATAACGCCGTAAAAGACGGACTCTTTGAAGAGAAAAAGACATTCGTTGATATGGATGGAGATATGATTAAAGCAAATAGTCAGAGATATCAGACATTTTTCACAAAAGGAATTAAGTGTTGCCGGTGTGGAATCGAAGGTAGATATTTTGCAAAAGAGAAAAACCCGAATGCAAGAAGATATCATTTGAATCTGTATGCGGTAGATCAAGATGGGGAAGAAGTGATGATGACAAAAGATCATATCATTCCAGTTTCCAAAGGTGGAAAGAATACGCTTGAAAATTACCAGACAATGTGCAGAAAATGCAACGTGCAAAAGGGGAATAAATTGGTTTGACATATGATAGAGAAAATATGCGATGGATAGAATACACAAAACTGTCTAATGGGCAATCGGCGGTAATCTGCTTTGACAAGAACTATAGGCATGAAATAGGAAACGGATATGATTATGCAGTTGCTTTTGCCATTGCTAATAAAAAGAAAGTTTTAAGGCAGTGGCTAAATAGTGACGGTTACGGCGATTTAGATATGACAACAACTGGAAAATGTGGTGTTGAGGGATTATTGTGGGCTTTTAAAATGGTTCGTGAATTTATAGATAAGCATATGTATGAAAGCGATAGAATTGTTGTATATGGTTCAGATGCAAGAAGACAGAAAGTATATAAACATTTTCTCACTACTAGATTAGGGTTTGAAGAAATACTTGATCCATATTGGGGAAGATGCCTTGCAAAAAACTTATAAACAAACCAGAATAAATGTTGACATGATAATGAAAATATGATATCTTATATATAAAGAAAAACACAACTAATAAAAAATTCACGGAGGTATTAAAATGAAAAAATCAACAATCCCTTACACAGTTATGCAGTTAAAGAAAATGTATGAGAAATCTGGAATCCTGGATTTTGATTGCCCTATTCAGAGAAGATATGGAATGTGGGACGATTATAAAAAGAGTCTGTTACCACATTCAATGCTTGTCGGGTTTGTCATCCCACCACTGTATTTTACAAAAGAAAACAAAGGTACAAGAGATAAGAAGAACAGACCAGTATCTAATTATTCTTGCATTGACGGTCAGCATAGACTTCGCAGCTTATTCAGTTTCATCAATGATGAGTATGCGTTGCATCCAGAAACGCCGGAAGTTGAAATTGATGGAGAAACTTATGAAATCGCTGGATTAAAATTCTCAGAGCTGCCGGAAGAAATTCAGCAGATGATTAACGGATATGTTTTCCCGATTTATAACTTAGAAGAATGCACAGATGAAGAAATCGAGGAAATGTTCTTTAGACTGAATAACGGATCTGGATTAAGTAAAACTCAGATTGCCAATGTAAAACTGGGTATGAATCTGGCAAAATTTGTTAAAGAGATTCTTGCAGGAAAGTTCTTTGAAGATGTTTGTCATTTCACACCGGCTCAGTATCGTAGAGCAGCAGACGAAAAGACACTTTTACAAGCTATGATGCTGTTAGACGTAAAAGATGGAGATTATGACCTTACTTCCATTTCAGAAGGTCAGGTAACAAAGTATGCGGAAGATCTGCATGATTCTTATACAGATGAAAAGCGTGAACGTCTTCTTAAAATTGTCAAGTATCTGGAAGATGGATTCGACCAGAAAGAAAAATTCATGAAGGTTGTAAATATTCCGATTTTCATGTACATGGCAGATGAGGCAATCAACAACGATATCAAAGCAGAAGATTTCTACAAATGGTTTGAGATCTTCGCAGACAAATATAACCCGGATTGCGCCTATGCACAGTATTGTTCTACTGGATCTGTCAAGAAAGAAAAAGTGGAGGGAAGAATTTCTGTTATGAGTAAAGATTTCAGAGATTATTTCAAACTCAATGATAGCAACGATGAGGCAGATGAAGAGGTAGAAGTGAAAGAATCTGATGAATCCAGCGAACAGGCTACAGAGTCAAAAACTCCACTGACTGATGATTTTATGGATGATTTAGATAATGAGCTTCCATTTTGTTAAATAGATTTGATCGGTGCATGGTGGGTAAACCCTACCGCACCGTAAAAATAAACTATAATCAAACATAAATAAAGGAGAATACATAATGAAATTATTTAAAAACAAGAAAACAGGGGAAATGTATGTAACACTTTCAGAGGAAAAAGATTGCCTAGTGGGATTTGATGGAGTTCCGTATACAGGATCTTCGGACGATGTTGAGGAAGTTTCGACAACAGCATCAGCACAGGATTTTCGCAGATTACATGAAGAGGCAAATGGTTTTTCTATTGGTTGTAGTGTAAATGTAGAAGATCCTACAAAAGTGACAATAGAAATTACGCATAGTGCAACAAATGAAAATAAAAGAAAATACAAAGTGGGGGATAAGTTTTCGTTTTCTTTAAAAAATGGAGAAAGTGTGACAGCACTTGCGGTTAAGGAAGAAACGGATGGAATGGTTTTCATCTTTGAAGATTGTTTAAGCAAAGCATACCCTATGAATGACAATCTGATGGATATGTTCAATAATGAGTTGTATAAATTATTTCCTGATAAGATTCGAGATGCTATGGTTTCTTTTGATGGCAATAGTATGATTAGAATTCCAACCGAAAAAGAAATTTTTGGTGTTAATAAATATGGCGAGAGAGAATCTGATGATGTAAAACAGTTCGAGCCGATGAAAAAGAGAAGAAACAGAATTGCATTTAGGAACGATGAATTTGAATGGTATTGGTTGAAAAACCGTGGTGTGGAGAGTGCGGCTTCCTTCGCTCTTGTGGACTACGCCGGTTATGCGGCCTACTACTACGCCTCTGATTCTGGTGGTGTTCGCCCGCTTTTCAAAATCAGATTTGTAGAAATCTGAAATCTTTAATCTTACCGCCATTTATGGCGGTATGTTAAAGGTTGTAATTAAGAGAATAGGAGCGTAAAAGGAAATGAAGAAAATTCGTAAAATGATTTGCATTGCAGCTATTACAGTGATGGCTTGTTTCGCTTGTACGGCTTGTGGGAAAACTTATCAAGAAGTAATCAATCAAAGTGATACAAGCGAAAGTCTTTGTAATGGGTACTTTACAGTCATAACAGAGTGGGGAGAAAACAGAACATATCGAATTGTATATGCAAACGATACGAAAGTAAAATACTTTGTTGAGGACGGTAGTTATAGTTTTAGCATAACACCATTATATAACACAGATGGCACATTACAGGTGTATGAGGAATAAATAAAATCAGTTTTTTATTGCAAAATAAATACAATATATAGCACTTTGGATATGATACGAATACTATATATAGTATAAAAAAGAGAGGCGATTACAATGACATTTACAGAGCTTATGTTACAAAAGTTTCCAAACGCAGATTTGCGGAATTTATTTATTGATTGTTGTCCTTGTAACTTTGGCATTGAAACAGAAATGACAAGGCTTTGCGATAATGGTCACGGATGTTTTGAGAATTGTAAAATCTGTTGGGATAGTCAAATAGTCGGGGAGCATATCACAACCAAAAAGAAAAATGTCAATAAAACTTTGGTGGCAGTATGAGTGAAAAATTTAAAATAATTAGCCAAGATTTTTATTCAATTGGAGCAAAAGGAAAAGGAGAGCGAGAAAATGAAGTTAGGAAGAATCGTAACAAGTTTATTAGAGAATGATCTGTATAAATTCAGCATGGGACAGGCAATTTATCATCAGTTCTCAGACTACAAGACAACATGGAGTTTCAAATGCCGGAATAAAGACGTACACTTTACAAAAGAAATGGTAGAAGAAATCAGAGAGCAGATTAAAGCGTATTGTGAGCTGCGGTTCACAGAAGATGAACTGAGTTATCTGGATGGTATCAAGTGGATTAAGGGATCTTATATTGATTTTCTAAGACTCTGGAAACCACGATATGAAGATTTCACAATTACAGATGATGCAGAATGTGGTCTTGCCATTGAAACCGCCGGTACATGGCTCAATACTTCTATGTACGAAATCCCGACACTTGCTATTGTAAATGAAGTGTATTTTAGGATGCAGTATGACTATGACGAACTGTTAAGCAGCTTCAAGGAAAGACTGGATGACAAATATGCAAATCTTCGCAATGGTCATTGGTATTGTGGCACATTTTCAGAGTTTGGACTTCGCCGGAGATTATCTGCAGAAGCACAGGAACTTGTTGTTGAGAAGTTTTCACACCTGAATGATACGGCGCATTGTGCATCAAGATTTATTGGCACTTCAAACGTATTTCTTGCGAAAAAATACGGAGTTACACCAGTTGGCACAATGGCACATGAATGGATTATGTGTGTAGGACAGGGAAATCACAAGCACAATCCGGCATATTCTAATTGGTATGCACTTGACGCATGGGTTAAGGAATATGGAGTTTTGAACGGTACAGCACTGACAGATACAATTACAACCGACTGTTTCTTGGAAGATTTCCAGCTTACATTCGCAACACTGTTTTCTGGTGTTCGTCATGATTCGGGTGATCCGTTGGTATGGGGCGAGAAGATGATTAAGCACTACGAGAAACTGGGAATTGATACGAAAACAAAAACATTGCTTTTCTCTGATTCACTGGATTTTGAGAGAGCAGATAAGATTTGCCGACATTTTTCAAAGAAAGCAAAAGTCGCATTCGGAATCGGCACATATTTGTCAAATGATACTTGCGTAAGTCCGCTCAATATCGTCATGAAGACTACAAAATGCAACGGTCAGGATGTGGCTAAAATTTCCGATGTTGAAGGAAAGGGAATGTGTAAGAATCCAGAGTATGTGGATTATTTGAGAAGATCAATTGGTTGGAGAATGGAGTCCTCAAAGAAAGCAGAAATGGACGAAAAACTGACTTCATATTTTAAAAGCAGTTTTGCAGGAGAAAAGACACCTGTTTTAATGCAGGGTAGTGGGAAAAGTAGAATGTAAAGAAAGGCGGTATCTGAAATGAGTTTTAATGCAAAAGAAGTAAAAGATAAGTGCGTAGAGTGGATCAGAGAATGGTTCAAAGAAAATGGGAATCAGTGTAAAGCTGTAATTGGAATCAGCGGAGGTGTTGATTCTTCTGTGGTAGCTGCATTATGTGTAGAAGCATTAGGAAAAGAGAGAGTATACGGCGTGTTAATGCCACAGAATAGTCAGGATGACATTGATTATTCTTATGAATTATGTGAACATCTGGGAATTGAACATTGTGTTATTGATATTGGTAATACTGTAGAGGATATGTTGACTCTTATGTACATTAAAAGTGGAATTAAAGTTTCTAATCAGACAGAAATAAATATTCCGGCTAGAGTAAGAATGGTAATGTTGTATGCAATTTCTCAGTCGATTGACGGGCGTGTTGCAAATACATGTAATTTGTCTGAAAATTATGTTGGTTACAGTACAAAATATGGAGATGCAGCAGGAGATTTTTCGCCACTAGAAGATTTAACAAAGACAGAAGTGAAAGCGATTGGAAAAGAGCTTGGATTGCCGGAACGACTGGTTAGTAAAGTCCCTACAGATGGTTTGTGCGGAAAAACTGATGAAGAAAATTTTGGATTTTCGTATGATATGTTGGACAAATATATTAGAACAGGAAAGATTGATGATCTTCCAAAACAGCGTAATATCGAATGTTTACATATGATGAATGAATTTAAAATGAAACCAATGGCACATTTCGAATATATGGGAGAAAATTGAAAGGAATACAATTATGGGTAAGACAATAGCAGCAGAAAAACTTACAAATGAAAAGTTTCTGAATCTGTATAAAGTTCATGCAGAAACAGAGTCAGGAGATCAGATTGGATATTTGGTTGCTTCCAGAGCAAAAGAAGTTGATGGACTAAAAGCGATAAATCATGATGACAAAGTGGATGCTGTGGCAATTTGCGCATTGACAGAAGACGATAAAATGGTGCTGATTCGCCAGTACAGATATGCAATCGGTAGCTATATCTATGAACTTCCGGCTGGACTTGTTGACGATGGAGAAAGCGTTTGTGATGCAGCAATAAGAGAAATGCATGAGGAAACAGGGTTGACACTTGAAATCACAGATTTGCCGATTGGAAATAAGGGCGGTTATTCAAGTGCCGGAATGACTGACGAAACTTGCACACTTGTAGTAGGCAAGGTAACTGGCGAAATTTCCGATAAATATAAAGAAGCGTCAGAAGAAATCGAAGTATTACTTGTAGATAAAAAAGAAGCAGCACGTATCTTAAAAGAAGAAAACGTATGTATCAGATTAGCTCTTATGCTTATGATGTTTATACATGAGTAGGAGGGCGTTATGACAATACATAAGAAAGGAAAAGAGTGTGACTATGAGAAGAAACGCACGATTGCCCACATAATTGTTATTCTGGTTGCTTTGGTGTTACTTGCTATTATTTCAGTAGTGGCAGCGAAAAAGTCCAGCCAAATAGAAAAGAGTGTCACAAAATCAGATCCAGAGCCACTTGTCATTGAAAAATCAATCCCAAAAGATAACGATTCATCATTTGAGTCGGATTCTGAGAGTGTGAAGAAATTTCAAGACAAATATTCTATGGACTGGGGTTTGTAGATGCTCAGTATCTATTAAAAATAGCAGAATATCATGGTGGAACAAAAGAAGAACGTGCATATACAATTCTTGTAACACTAAATAAAGTATTTGAAGAACGTAGATCCATACAAGATATAGTTCTTGAAGAGCTGTATGATAATGATGGACTGGAATCAGATGACTTTGAAAAAATTGTTGCAACAGATGCAACGAAAGAAGCATTAAAGATGATAGTGTATGATCGGTTCGATAATAGTGCTGGATCTACAGAATACAAAGAATTTTATAATTAAACTATAATAAATGGTTGACAAATTAAGAAAAGATGATATACTATAATCAGAAACGAGGTGATATGAAATGTCAGGCACAAACTTGAATCGGATTAAAAACAAGCGTATGCAGAAAAATAACACTTCTGGTGTTACCGGCGTTTCTTTTCATTCAGGAATGGGACAATGGTATGCAAGAATCTCTTTTAAAGGGAAAACGTATAGCTTGGGTTATTTTGATGAACTCGATGATGCGGTTAAAGCCAGGAGAGATGCGGAAAAGAAGTTGCATGATGGTTTCATATCTCAAATAAGCCATAATAAAGTTATAGAAGTGTAAAGGAGAAAAAGATGATTAAACAGTTAATCCAGACAGAAACAAAAGTATTAAGTTCAAATACTGTTATTGATTGTGGCAATGGCGATGTTGCTATCGGTGTGGCAGATGTCAAAGATTCACCGAAAGTGCTTATTACATTTTCAGATATTCCGTAGCAGGAAGTCGGATCAAATGTAAAGAACAAAGATGTCATCGGTACGCCGGTTGTAGTATCTTTTGATTCTGTCGAGAGTATCAAGGTTTTAAACAAATTCGTACAGGTTGCAATGAATAAACTGAAAAAGAAGGAAGAGGCAGCAAAGAGAGCAGCTTTACCGCATTTTGTCGTAAAGACTGGAAGTATTATGATTCCGAGTTCTTTCAAATGTACAAATCCGAATGCAGAGAAGATCATGAGTTGCCAGCAGTATTTCAATGAAAATGGAAAGCTGGACGAAGCCATTGACGTAACAAGCACCCTTACACTTACAGATGGATATGTGAGATATCTGGTTGCGAAATACAATAAACTGGAAAAGGTAGAAGTTGTTGCAGCAAACGGCATTGATATCAAGGTTGGAAATCAGGTCATCAAATTCACATCAGACGATATCAGACTTTCTTATGGTCTGGGAAAAGATGATGAAACAGGCGAAAAGAAGTTTTACTTATCTATTATAAATGGTGGCAAGAGATATGAAATTCCGGCAGAGGACAATGTAGAAGCTGCCACAATGGTTAAGAAGATCACAAATGTATTCGATGCAAAAATCGGAATTGCAGCAGTTAGTACAATGAACTTTGGATTAAAAGAAAGACTTGAAGAAGCAGGTATTACTGTTGCATACGTATAACAAACAAAAATAAAGGGCAAAACATTATGATTTACAATATAGTTGGAGATTTATTAAAACAGGATAAAGTAGATATAATTTGTCATCAGACAAACTGTAAAGGTGTGATGGGTGCAGGAATTGCATTTCAGATTAAAAGAGCTTATCCAGAAGTATTCAAAAAGTACAAAGAGTTTTGTGATGAATATGAAAATATTTTACTTGGAAGAACATTATTCGTAAATTGTAATGACGGAAAAGTTGTTGCAAATCTGTTTGGTCAAGATGGCTATGGTAGAGGATTCTGCCAGACAGATTATGTGGCACTTGAAAAGGCGATTGCTACGGTGGCAAAAACCGCAGCCAAATATAAAAAGAGTGTCGGATTTCCGTATAAAATTGGTTGCGATTTAGCCGGTGGCGATTGGTCAATAGTAAACAAAATCATAGAAAAATATTTTATGGATTCTGAGGTGGATTGCTACATCTGTTCGCTAACACAGGAACAGGAGCATGAATGTTAAATAAGAAAGAATTTATAAATGTGGTTAGTGGCACTACTGGAAAATCTAAAAAAGAGGTTGAAAGTGCCGTTGACCTTGTGCTTGAAGGTATCAAGTATGCCTACAAGTATTATGATGGTGTAAAGTTCGTTGGTTTTGGTACTTTTAAGAAAAAGACAACGAAATCACGAATGGGTACAGATCCAAACACACTTGAACGAATTAAAATCGAGTCAAATGTGTTACCGAAATTCATTCCGGGAGCAGAACTGAGAGGAATCTTTGCTTAGTTCCCGGAAATTCAAAAGAAAGTGCAGATAAATTATGAGAGCATTCAGGAGTGGGAAAAGAGACTTTGTAAAAGACGAGATAGTATTTGTTGTTGATAAGCTGGACAATTTTATGGATATATTGATTGGCAAAATCAATACATACGCTGGTTATGGAAAATACTATGTTGATTTATATACGGTTACGGAGAAAAAAGAAGATATTGATCCGAATCTTAATGTCAGAATTGGAGATGATGCTGGTATTAGAGAGTGGATTAACAGAGAGTATTTAGTATTACGGTCAACCGTTGAACATTACCATAAAAAGCATCCAGATTCTCCATTATATATTGTTGAGCGAAAAGATAATATTTTTCATTCTTGGAAAGATTCGGTGGATGAATTTAACCGAAGGAAAGAAGAGAAGAAAGTCGAAGAAGAACGGCGCAGCAATATGACAGAATATCAGCTTTGCAGGGAAGACAATGCTATACACTTGAAAAAGTGCGGTCTTTCCGATGAGGAAATTTCTGAATGTCTCAATTTGATTGACGAAAATGACTCACTGCCAGATATGGAAGATATTGACATCAGACGTTTTGGGAATGAAGTTCAGTGGAAATATCGTAGTAAATGGGAAAAGTTAATTGAACTTAACCGACCAGAAGAAGAAAAACATAGTGAAAAATACTATGCAAATATATACCATGTGTGGGATATGGATCAAGAACCTGTTTTCAGAGGGTATACAAATGAATCGCCGGAGTCTTTGTTCGAGAAATATAGTGATTATACAGAGTATTATTTTCACGTTGCCAACAAAGAGTGGAGTATCGAAAAAGGTCTTGAAATTCCAGTGGGATATGGTAGTTGTGTTGCAGCAGATGAAAATGGAGAGTTAAAACCGGCACTTGTTATAGAGTATTTGACAGAACATGGTTCTTTCGAGCTGGTTGGTGGGAAACTTAGACATTTTGACATTTCCATTGATTATAAACATAGTGTAAATACTTTTTGGATTTCTGTGCTTTCAAAAACCAAACTGAGCAACCAGGAAATCCGTGAATGGTTCTTAAAGAGAATCGGAAAAGTAACGGGGAAATATGAGGATCTTTTCAAAGAGAAAATCAATGAGCTAGACATCAGAAAAGCATAAGGGGATGAAATTGGATTCGATTGGGCATGGAACGGATATAATTCGCAGGAGCGACTACCTAATAGTCAAACTTAAAATAAACGCTGAAGAATTAAAAATGGTAGCGTAAGCTATATCAGTCTGTGAGATTGGGATATTGGTAACAGGCTGTATTAAGAGCTAATATCCAAAAGGAGAATGTTTTCTCTGTAAGTTGACTCTTCAAAAAACAACAGAGTGGTGGACGTTGTAAGAAACCTTTACAAGCCAAACAACGGAGTAGTTACCTGATTCACTGGGGCAACCGTTTTCAAACAAAATGCCCGAATGAATGGTATTGCGTAAAAGATTATATAATTAGTACGTGTTTAAGACGGGGGTTCGACTCCCCCCATCTCCACTGTAATAGCCGGTTATTGTTGTTACGGCTATTACTAAAACCTTTCTATCTAAATGGGGCGATATAAAAATCGTCCCAAATAAAAGATCACACAACTTTAAACAAACAATAATAAAGAAAATGCTTGCAAAAGCTATAAAAGTATGATAGTATATATATTGTAAAGAAGAGCTAAAACAAATACGAAGGAGTGAAAAGATGTATTCAATTAACAGACAGGAAACAATTAACCCAGACTTTGATATGATTAACAGAATTGTGGACAAGCTCAATTCAAAGTTTGATCCAAACGATGCATACCATCACAGTAATGCAGAATCAGAAATGTTTGAGTTCCAGATGAAGATAGACGATAAACGCCGGGAAGCATGGCAGATTGTATTCATGGGGCATCACACAGTAGCAAGCGGTAGCTTTTTTGGATTTGATTATTCAGATTGCCAGGAAGAAGAGTATATTACACTGGAAGGAAAAAATGAAAGAAAAATTTATATGCTTGCAGTGTCAAATACGGTTAATGTAATCACAAAATTCATTGAATTTATTTCAATGTCTGATACTTCTTATCAAAACAAAAAGAAATGGATTGACACATTAAAGAAAGGTCTTGAAGACGAAGAGTAAGCCATAATAGCAGAAAGGAGCAGCATTATGGAAGGATATATTATTGATGGAACATCTGCAAGAATCATCAATTTCCCGACAGTAGAGAAGACTTTAGAAGTAGTTGAAAAACCTGAAAAGAAGGGTAACTACAAGAAAAATTATAAAGTTGGCGAAAAACAGGAAGTATATCCGTTCCGTACTCAGGAGGATCTGGAACTGATGTATAACCATTTCGTAGAGAAAAAACAGTATCGTAATGCTTTAATGTTTGTTATTGGAATCAATGTAGGACTTAGAGCGAGTGATTTGTTGGAACTGAAATGGAGTCAGATTTTCGATGAAGATGGTAGTATTATGAATGGAATTACAGTCAAAGAAGATAAAACTGAAAAGTTCCGTACATTCTATCTTAATGAATCATGCAAAACTGCCATTATCGAATATTATAATGGTTTGAAGAAAAAACCGGCAAAAAACGAATATGTTTTTAGTAGTCGAAAAGGAGATGGACATATAGAAGTTCGTCCGGCTGGTCTTATTCTGAAAAATGCTGCAAAAGCTGTAGGTATCAAGTATAATGTCGGCACTCATTCAATGAGAAAGACTTTTGGTTATTGGCAGTTAAAAGCCCACAAAGATGATGCTTTATTTTTATGTCATCTTCAAGAGATGTTTAATCATTCTACACCACAAATCACTTTAAGATATTGCGGTTTGGAACAAGAAAAAATGGAACAATATTACAATGATGTAAATTTGTTATAGTAAAATCAAACGTAAATAAAGGAGGTAGGATAATGATTTCATGTAAAGAGTATGCTCAGGTTATGAAAGAAACTCTTAGAGAAAGAATTGAAGCAATGGATAAAAAGCCAGCTCTTTCAATTATTCAAGTTGGTGATGACCAGGCTTCAAATGCTTATATAAGAGGTAAGATAAAGGACTGTGAAGAAGTCGGGATTAGATATATTGTACAGAAACTTAGCGAAGATGTTAGCGAAGAAAATTTGCTGTATAATATTGAGTTAGCTTCATGCGTTGCAGATGGGATTATTGTTCAGTTACCATTGCCAAGACATATCAATGTAACTCATGTTAAAAATGCAATTCCTAAAGAAAAAGATGTAGATGGTTTTCGCCGGGATAGTTTGTTTGAGTGTTGCACTCCAAAAGGAATTATTGATTGGCTTGATTTTAATGAATATGAATTATGTGGTAAAAATGCTGTTGTTCTTGGTAGGAGTAAAATTGTAGGAAAACCACTCGTAAATATGCTGATTGATCGAGGTGCAACAGTTACATGCTGCAATAGCCACACAGATTTGTTTTTAGAATCTGAATTGTTAAATAAAGCAGATATAGTAATTTCAGCAATTGGAAAAGCAAAATTTTTAAACTGGATGTATTTTGGTACTGATTGTGATGTGGTTATTGATGTCGGAATCAACAGAGATGAAAATGGGAAACTGTGTGGAGATGTTGATAGAGATTCTATTGAAAAATTAAAAGATGGAATCTATGTTACACCTGTTCCTGGTGGAGTTGGGTTGCTGACAAGAGTTACACTTTTGAAAAATATAGTTGAAGCGTGCGAAAATGGATATACAGAAAACACCGTAAAAGATGCAATCTCATTTCTAAGAAAAAAGGATTATTTCGTGAAAAAGATTCCGAAGAATTTATGCGAAACTGCAAAAGAATGCAGTGAAACAGGGTGTGGAGAATGCTTAGACTGTAGTTGCTTTGTATGTATGATTGGCAATGAGTAACAGATATACGAGGCTTGAAGAAAAATGCCCATTACTGGGAGATTATTGTAATCTGGAAGAAAAGGATTGCGATAAATGCATCAATCAAGAAAAAGCATGGCAAGATATACAGTGCTACATTGAATGTCACGATTATGGCATATCTTGTGGTTTTCTTGAAAAGTATTACAAGATGTTCTATTTGCCGGGATTGTATGTGAATCCTATAATCCTTGATATTATTGAGAATAACAAGGAAGCGTGCAAATTATTATTTGAAGATTAGAGGTAAGAAGATGGTCGGGTATAGTTACGACAAGGAAAATAAGCAGAGAGATTACACCTATATGGCAAGAGAAAAGAGGTCAAGGGATCTTGTTTGTGGGTATGTCGCAATTCATAAACCGTGGTATGAACCAGAAAGTAACTGGACGTATTATATGTTTTATGACAGCTATCGTCCAGGTGGTTTCTGTGGTGGTGCTATAAATGAAGGACTCAAAAAGGTTGAAATTGATCCGAATACAATCGTGCCATATACTCAGGTTGCGGAGATTATAAGCGTTCTGCAGTCCGGCGATACCGTACATATAGAAGGTAAAGATTTGCCGGAAATGATGACTACAGCAATGATTACAAGTGTTGATGATATGTACAGATATTACAACCGTAAAGATATTGATTATGTGGTAGAAAGATTTGGAGAACCAGCCAAAGAGAAAGAATTTATAAATGTCAGAAAGACAGGGCATTTTCAGGATTTCGTTGATGGGATAATCGAAAAACAGAAAACCGCAAAAAGAAGTGAATTGCTTGCAGCTATAACAGATTTTTGGAATGCGTGGAAATCTATTTACAGTGAAGTTATCATTGGCACTGGTGGAGAATATGACTATGAGTATATAGAAGAAGAAAATGGTAAGTTTACCAGTTCTTTGTTAGATGGAGAATATGACAGTTTTGATGAAATTGTCAAAGATTTCTGTAAAGTTGTTGATCCAGATGATGTTGCCGGTTTTAATTATGGCAAGAGAAGGGTAAAAGAGCAATGCGAGAAACAAAAGTGTTAAATAAGTACAATTTAACATTAAAAACCGCCAGAAAACTTGAAGTTGGCGATGAATCAAAAATCTGTGAACCTTTGTTTTGGCGAAACAATGCAGTCAATGCATGGTGTATCAGCCGGAGCATTGGAACAGATGCAGACAGAAAGTTTTGTAACGACAATGAGATATGGATAGGAATTTATGATGAACCATATTATCGCAGAAGAGTTCATATTCATGTGAATTGTTAGGGCGGTATGGGAAAATATGAATTTTGCGATTTCTACAATTATAAGGAAATTGAGAATGAAAGAGATTTACAGACTCAGGAGAAACTTTTAGAAGTTCTCAATATGCTTATAGATGAAGGAATCTTAAAAATTCCTATAAACAAGCAATAATAAATGCGAGGAAGTGATAAAATGAATAGTGAAGAGTTCATACAGACATGCAGCTCAATGGGATATTCGTCAAAGAAACTGGCGAAGAAATACGTTGAGAAAAACCAGAAAGATACTTATGACATGGACGATATTATAAATGTACATAGAAAAAGCGGTAATTTCAAGGGTAATCATACATGTGGATTGAGCAATATTCCAAATGGGAAAACGACAGCATTTCAGAATGCTTAATAGGAGATTAAAATGAAAATAGATTATTTATACCGGCACAAGGAATTCAAGAAAGTTTTAGAGAAAGAGCTTGATAGACTAATCGAAGGGAAAACCAACCAAATAAGAATCAAAAATATTCCGTCTGATATATTTTGTAAAGCAACAGGATGCGAAGCCAATGATTTTAACGGATGGCAGTGTGATTGGTGGGGACATTTCCAGTATAAAGGATATAAGTTCTGCGTTTGCGGTTGTGCCTGGGATGGAACGGTTGGCGTTAATTTAGAAAGGTAGGTATGTATGTCAGCATTTGAAGAGATATTCGGAGATTATCTCAATGCATATAAAAATACATCTCAGTATAGAGATGATAGCATGTTGGATATTGCACTCAGAAAATCAGAGTTTGAGAAAAACTTAGATGAAATGTGGGCGATTTATTCAAAAGGATGCATTCAGCAGATTATTAAGTATAACAAAGGCGTTGAGCAGATTAAGAATGCCGGATTTAAGGTATATAGAAATTCTGCTGGAAAACACAAGATTGTAATACCTAAGTAATGGAGGCAGACATGAGAATACATATAGGTGATGTCGTAAGACATTTTAAAAGAGAGACTGTTGTAGCAGAGCAGTTGGAGGTTGATGAAAATTTATATCTGTATAGAGTTTTAAATTTTGCAAAACATACGGAAACCGGCGAAACATTTGTAATTTATGAATCATTATATAACGGTGGAGCAATCGGCTGTAACGTTCATTATGGAGATGTATTTGCACGACCAATGGATATGTTTATGAGTGAGGTCGATCACGAAAAATATCCTAATATTAAATGTGAGTACAGATTTGAAACAGTTGAAGAAAATCATCAGTGTTTGTGGTGTGGTAGTGATGAAGTGGAACATTTGAATGAAATGGATCTTAGAAATTGCGAAACTCATAGGCTCAAAAGCCGGGTTATGATATGTAATACATGTCTTGGAAATATGTTGCATGGAGTTTGCGAAATATCAATGAATAGGAGAAAATGATTATGTATGTAATGACAGAAGAAGACGTAAGATTTTGTGAAGAAATGGCAGAGTGGCAGAAAAGCCATCCAGGGAAATTTGATGTGGTATTTTTAGCTTTTCGAGATAAACTATGGGAACTTGCTAAAAAATATCATCTTAATCCAGTTGATGCTTTTGAAATATATAGTAGTAACTACAAAAAATATATGAATAAGAAATAGGGAGATAAAATATGAATAAGCAAGAATTAGTAAGAAATGAAATGGTAAAAGCTATGAAAGAAAAAGATAAACCTAAAAAAGAAACACTTTCTCTTTTACTGGCAGCATTAAAGAATGCGGAAATTGACAAAATGGGAATTTTATCTGAATCTGAAGAGGATGCAGTAGTCCAGAAGGAAATCAAACAGACAAAAGAAACCCTGGATCTTGCACCGGTAGATAGAACAGATATCATTCAGGAGTGTAAATATCGTATTGAAGTGCTGAATCAGTTCGCACCGAAGATGATGACAGAAGAAGAGATTGAGGCTACAATCGCTGGTGTGCTGAGTGATTTAGGTATCGAGAATCCGACCAAAAAAGAAAAAGGTAAAATCATGAAGACACTTATGCCGATGGTCAAGGGTAAAGCTGACGGGAAATTGGTAAATCAGATTTTGGAAAAGAAACTGGCATAATTGTTATGTATATTGGAAGTTATGTTTTTATCAAAGAGCGTTGTATATCAGAACTTAGAAAGAAAGATCCAAAACTGGCAAGTAGTTTGGCATATAAGGTGGGTAAAATCGTTGGGTTTGATGGTACAACATGGACATTTAATGTCAAATTTGGCGATGGAGAATATTCACTTAGAAGATATCAGTTGGAGGAAATATCTGAAAAAGAGTTGCAATTAGTTAATTCCATTTCAGGTAATTGGAAGAAAATGAGTTCAGTGCAGAGTTATTATGTGATTGCCGGAATGGATTTATCTGCATTTAAAACAGACAAATATAAAGGATGGCAATGGTCTGAGGCATGGGAGAACTACACATGTAATCAGTCAAGAGGAAAAATTCAGTTGTTCGATGATCCAACGTATTTATATATTGGATATATTCTGGCAGCAGGAGATGAATACGGTTTTAATACCGCTATGATAAAGCCGGAAGAAGTCAAAGAACATCAACAGCAAGTAATCGAGGAAATAAAACGACTGGTAAAAATTGGGGTTATATCTGAAAAAGTATTAGACTCTATTGATTACGGTCTGATTGTTTTTGCAGATTATAGATAGGAGTATTATGAAAATAGTAAATAATTGCATTGATTGCGTATATGATTTTCAAATGAGAGAATCATGTCGTGATAAACTTGTACATGCAATGCCAACAGATTTAATAGCAAGAATGACTTCTGTTTTGGTTATCAAACCGTATGGGGATAAATTCTATGTTGTAAAATCAAGATACGAGAGGGAACTTCTTTATAACAAATTACTTAAAGAAGATTTTAAGGTAATTTCCAATTCGGATTTTGAAGGTTATAAGGATTGGATTGAATTTGCGGAAAGAGTAAGAGAGCTAATCAATCCAGGAGAATGTGTCATATATAAGATGAACAACAAGAAGTTCGATGAAAATTATAATCTGGTGCGGAATACAAATTACAGTACAAACATCTATTCGTTGTATAAGAGGGTTATGAAACGTGATCCGAGAGCCATTGATGAAATCGAATCTCTTGAAGAAGCAAAAGAAATTATAGGTATGATGCTTGGAAACCACTATATGCATAACACGGCATATGAAATGCTTAAAATTTTTGGAGGGAAACAACGATGATTTATATTACAGGAGATATTCACGGTAGTCCAGAACGCTTGGGTGTACATTCCTTTTATGAACAGAAGGAAATGACAAGAGATGATATCGTGATTATTTGCGGAGATTTTGGTATGGTCTAGGAAGAAAGTGGAGAATCTGCATCCGAGCGGTACTGGCTGAAATGGCTAGAAGATAAGCCGTTTACAACCGTGTTCGTGTGCGGAAACCATGAAAATTTTGACAGACTATATCAGTACCCAGTGAAAGAGTGGCATGGTGGTAAAGTTCATGAAATTCGCCCACATGTGTTACATTTAATGCGTGGAGAAGTCTTTGATATTGAAGGATTGAAATTTTTCGCATTTGGTGGGGCACGCAGCCATGATATCAGAGATGGTATTATTGATCCGGCAGAAGATGAAAACTGGCGTGAGATAGCTAAAGAATGGTATAAAGCCGGGAAGATGTATCGCATTAAAGGTATTTCGTGGTGGGAACAGGAGCTTCCGACACAATGGGAAATGGATAGCGGTATTAAGAACCTTGAACGTATTGGAAATAAAGTAGATTACATTATCACTCATTCGCCATCTGCAAGTGTGATTGCACTGTTAGGGCATGGATTGTATGAGCAAGATGTACTTACAAGATACTTGGAAGATATTCGATCTAAGGTAGAGTATAAGAAACATTTCTGCGGTCATATGCATGTAGATAAGGCAGTTAATGAAAAAGACATTATTCTGTATGAGCAGATCATCCGGCTTGCTTGACAAATTTGTAATCTATGCTATAATATTAACATGCAAAAATAAAGGTTGACAGTCAACAAATAATATGATATCTTATAGGAGAAGCAAATAGTGAATATAGTATTGATTATTATTTTGTTCGGCTTTATATATGGAAGCAGCTATTTCAGATTTCATGAACCATACGGATTGAATAATACATACAATGCTTTAGGTTATTATATGTTATCAGTAAAATGGTGGAATATTGAATTCAACTGGTGTACATATAAAAACAAATGGCAAGTTGATATTAAGCTGAGATTTATAAGAAAATGGAAGCCGAGAAGATATAAAGAGGTATATGTGATATTTAATAGTGCAGGAGTAAGAACCTACACTTTAAATATATATTAAACAAACAATAATAAAGGAGAAAGACAAATGAAAACAGGATTAACAAGTTCTCAGGTAACAAAGAACAGAGAAAAATATGGTTCAAATAAGTTACCAGAAAAGAAACTAAAAACAGGATTTCAGTTCTTCATGGAAACATTTGAAGATAGACTGAACCAGATTCTTTTAGCAATGATGATTGTGTTTACGGTTTTAGCCGTATTCGGACAAGGATCATATTCAGAGCCGATAGGTGTTGCGGTAGTATTACTTGCAATTGCATTTATTGGAATGAATACAGGATTGAAAAGCCAGAAAAGTGCAAAAGAATTGAAAGACAGAACTTCGATTCATTATTGTAATGTAATCCGTGATGGAAAGGTTGAGCATATCAACTCAAATGATTTGGTTGTTGGCGATCTTGTAATTATTCAGTCCGGCGAAGCAATTTATGCAGACGGATATTTAGTAGAAGGAAATGTAAAAGTTGATAACTCCGTTTTAAATGGGGAATCAGATCCTTGTAAAAAGACACCGTGGGAAAATGAAGATTCATCCCCAATTATTATAGGTGGGAAACGACATGCAAATTCAAATGATTATGTAGATTCGTATTCATTATTTGCAGGCACAACAGTAACAGACGGAGAGGGAAAGATGGTCGTTACAAACGTAGGTGTTAATACTGTAAACGGTCAGACAATTTCCACAATTGATGAAATTGAAGAAACAAAGACATCACTAGAGATTCAGTTAGATGATCTTGCTGGACAGATTAGTAAATTTGGATATATTGGAGCAGCTATCATCGTTGCTGCACTGATTGTAACGAACATCATTCAGATTGGTGGTATTGCTGAATACCTTAATATTGGTTGGATTGGTATTTTAAAAAATGTCCTTACAATAGCAGTTACGGCACTTACAATTATTGTTGCAGCAGTTCCAGAAGGGCTTCCGCTGATTATTAACCTTATTACAGCACAAAATGCGAAGGTAATGATTAAACATAACGTGCTTGCGAAACATACAAATAAGATCCCGGAAGCTGGGAATATTCAGTTGCTTTGCACAGATAAGACAGGAACTCTTACGGTAGGTAAACTTGTGCCGGTTGAAAATGTGATGGGTGATAAAAATGAAGTACCAAAAGATTCAGTAATTGAAAATATGTTTAAGTTAAACGTAGCGTTAAATAGTAGTGCTATGTATGATGAGAATAAAAACATTGTTGGTGGTAATGCTACAGAACGTGCATTGCTTACAATGATTTCAGATAGAGAGTATAAAGAATTTACGGATTCTGTAGAAGTCACAAACAGAAAAATTTTCAATAGTGCAAATAAGTTTAGTGCTGTTGAAACGAGTGGAAAAGATGGAAAGATTACTTATTATAAGGGTGCGCCTGAAAAATTGATTGATGCAGCAGTTTCTTATGAAACAACAAATGGAATCAAACCAGTTGAAAAGGAAAAATTAAAAGAGATTGTTAAATCATATGCTACAAAAGCTATGAGAGTAATTGCAACTGGATATAGTAAATCCGCATTACCAGAGGAAGGATTCCCGGACGATTTAGTTCTTGTTTCTTTGGTTGCTATTCGTGATGATGTCCGTCCAGAAGTACCGGAAGCAGTTGCGAAAATGCATGAAGCTGGTGTACAGGTAATGATGGTAACGGGGGATGTCATTGATACAGCAAAAGCTATCGCAAAAGACGCTGGGCTGATTACAAGCAAATCTGATATTGCAATGTCAGCTATTGACTTTGATACACTGTCAGATGAAGAAGCAAAAACAAAACTTCCTTATATTAAGGTTATTGCAAGAGCTACACCAAACACAAAACTCAGAATCGTGCGTTTGGCACAAGAACTTGGTCTTTGTGTAGGTATGACTGGCGATGGAACAAATGATGCACCAGCACTGAAAGCTGCAGATGTTGGATTCTCAATGGGATCTGGAACAGACGTATGTAAAGAAGCTGGAGATATTATTATCACAGATGACAACTTTGTATCTATCACAGATGCGGTTCTTCTTGGAAGAACATTCATGCACAACGTTATGAAGTTCCTGAAATTCCAGTTGCCTATCAATGTAGGTCTGGTAATTCTAAGTATTTTATATCCGATTATCATGGCTGTAGAAGCAGTCGCAGCAGTACAGATTCTTGTAATCAATATCGTTATGGACTCTCTTAATTCTCTTTCCTTTGGTGGTGAACCAGCGAAAGACGAATACATGAAAGAAAAACCTATTCCAAAAGGTTCAAAACTTCTTTCAAAAGAAACTATCGGTCAGATTACAGTATCAGTTGTAGCATTTATCGGAATTTTTGGAATTACTCTGTTGCCAGCAGTACAAAAAGCATTTGGAAATAATGAGGCTGTTTATGCGACAGTAAGATTTGCACTTTTGGTTATGATGGCAACTTTCAACGGATTTAATATCAGAACAGACGGTTTTAATCTGTTTAAAGGAATCAGCAAGAATATGCTCTTCATTGAGATTGCGGTGGCAATTTTCGCTTTGACATTCGTTCTTGCACAGTTTGGTGGAGAAATTATGGGATGTACAGCACTGACAGCTACGCAGTGGGCTATCACAGTAGGATTTGCATTTATGATTATCCCAATTGATCTGGTAAGAAAAGCCGTTATCAGAGTAAAAAGAAAGTAGGTAATAATATGGTCATGAGAGATAGAGAATACAAAACGGTTGAAAATATTGTATTGATTTGTTATACAGTTGGATTAGTCCTTACATGCGTAACAAAATTTATACCATTTATATTTTTAACGGTTGCAGCACATCCTATTTCACTTGCTATATTAAACAATAATAAATGTGGGAACAGAACAAAAACTGTTCCCCGAAAACAAAAAAGTTCAATAAGAAGGAGAGAACATTATGGTAAGTTTGGTAAAAGGACAGAAAGTTGATCTTACAAAAGGGAACGCAGGGTTAAAGAAAATTCTTGTCGGTTTAGGATGGGACACAAATAAGTACGATGGAGATGATTTCGATTTAGACGCATCTGCATTTCTGCTTGATAAAAATGGAAAAGTGACAACTGATAAAGACTTTGTATTCTTCAACAATCTGGTACATCCGAGTGGAGCAGTAAAACATATGGGAGATAACCTTACTGGATCTGGCGATGGAGATGATGAACAGATTATTGTTGACCTGGCAAAGATCCCGGAAAATATCGAAAAGATTGCATTTACGGTAACAATTTATGAAGCAGACAGTAGAATGCAGAATTTCGGTATGGTGTCTAATGCGTATATTCGTATGTCAAACGAGGAAACAGGCGAAGAAATGATTAGATACGATCTTGGAGAAGATTATTCTACAGAAACATCTATGGTTCTTGGAGAGTTGTATCGTCATAATGGCGAGTGGAAATTCAATGCGATTGGTGCTGGTTATGCTGGCGGTTTAACTGCACTTTGCAATGGATATGGATTATAAAGGGAGGAAACGAAAATGGCAGTTAGTTTAACAAAAGGTGAAAAGGTAAATCTTTCAAAAGTGGTGGAGAAACTGGCGAATGTAACTGTTGGTCTTGGCTGGGATGCAGCGGAATACGGAGATAGTATTGATTGTGATTATTCTGTATTTGTACTTAAAAATGTAGTTGGAAAGTCTGGACTGTTCGGCTTATTTAAGAAAGAAGAGAAAGCAAGATTAGTAAATGATGAGGATATCATTTACTATGGTCACAAAAAACATTCAAATGGTTGTATCAAACATCATGGAGATAATTTGGTTGGTGGCAGTGTAGGTGATGATGAGCAGATTTCAATAAATTTGAAGGAAATGCCGGAAGATGTTACTAGACTGGCTGTTGTAATCAATATCTATAATTGTAGAAATAGAGAGCAACATTTTGGTATGATTAAAAACTGTTTTGCACGTATTGTAGATGATGCGACCAAAGAAGAAATCTGCAGATATAATTTATCAAATGACTATAACGGTTGTACAGCACTGATTGTGGCTGAGTTCTACAGAGAAGATGGAGAATGGCATTTTGAAGCTGTTGGAAAAGGCACACATGATGGCAGTATTTCAGAACTTGCAAGAAGATACAAATAGAGTGGAGGAAAAGTAGATGTCAGTAAGTTTGAATAAAGGCGATAGAGTTGAACTTTCAAAGGACAGCAGAGTGAATGCAGTTTCCGTGTGTTTAGGTTGGGACACAGCTAAATACGATGATGATGGAGATTTTGATTTGGATGCGTCTGCATTTGTTATCGGTAAAAATGGCATGACAAGAAGAGATGAGGATTTCATTTTTTACAATAATCTGCAGCATCCTAGTGGTGGTATCACTCACAGTGGAGATAACATTACCGGCGGTGGAGATGGGGATGATGAAGTAATCAAAGTCGTTCTTAATAAACTTCCAAAATATGCCGAAAAGGTTGTGTTCTGTGTAACAATTCACGAAGCAGAGAGAAGAATGCAGAACTTTGGAATGGTCGAAAACTCTTTTATTAGGGTGGTCGATGACAATACTGGTCGTGAGATTGCACGTTACGATTTAAAGGAGAAATTCGGAGATTCTACTGCAATTATCGCAGGTGAAATCTACAGAGATGGATCTGGTTGGAAATTCCACGCTGTAGGCGATGGATTCAATGGTGGACTTTTCGACTTATGTGAAAAATTTGGAATTGAGGTAAAGTAAAATGACAGTAGGTACAAGTAATTTAGTAATATTCGTTATTGCTATTATCCTGGTTGTTGGAATTATTGCACTGATTTTGAATAAGACATTTTTCAAACAGCTTGTGATTAAATACAGAGGAAGAACAGAAGAGATTGCAAGACAGGATGCAGCGACACCACAAGGTGCAACGGATTATTTCAATAATGCAATCAGAGAAAAAGAAACTTTATATGGGGATGCAGAGCGTTCATATGTTGAGATTGCCGGAAAATTAGACGAGTCCGAAAAGGAACAGTATCATTTGAAGAAAGAGCTTATGAAGATTGACAAATCTATCAATGATTGCCTGGACGCAAATGATGAAAACGGTGCTAGGCAGTATGCAATGAAGAAAATCACGATTCAGCAGAAAATTGATACTCTGAAAGATACAATCGAAGAGTTCAAGAAAGCGAAGGATCAGCAGGATGAAATCAGAAAAGCAGTAAAACAGGAACTTGACGAACTCAAAGAAGAGAAAGAAAGAACCATTTACCAGATGGAAGCGGATCAGCAGATTATTCAGCTTCATGAAGGTATGAATGCAAGTGCAAGTTCAAGTGAGAGCGACCACATGCTTGAAAGAGTACGTGAAGGTGCTAAGAAGACCAGAGAACGTGCAGCCGGAGCGCAGATTGCCTATGATACAAGTGCAAAAGCACAGGATCGTAGACTGGAAGCCCAGGCAAGAAACAGAGAGGCAGACGAACTTCTGGCAGAAATGAAAAGAAAAAGAGGTAACAACTAATGATTGTGCTTAATATTGGAGTTTTCTGCTTGTGTATAGTTGTTCCGTTTGTAACTGGCTACTGCGTAGGACGCAAGAAAAGAAAGTAACATGAAGTAGTAGTTGGTGAAATATCCAGCTACTATTTTTAAATAGAGAGGTAAGTAATGAAAATAATTGATCCGAATTTGGACGGAATTACCCATATCAATGTATATAGTGGAAGCAGGACAGAACTTGGTAGAATGCTGAGTAATTTCTGTCGGGAAGAGATATACACAAAAGATGGGTGGTTTATGTCGGTTGAAGCGTATTGGTTCTGGCTAGGAATTTCGCCGGATTGTAAAGAAAGAGAATGTATGCGTGATTTATTCGGTTATCAGGCAAAAGCAAAAGGTACATATTTGAGAGAAGCATATCCCGGAGAGCAGATAGAAGATTTCCAGGATAGAATCATTCGTGCGATATGGTACAAAGCCAAAAGACATACAGACTTATTTTTGCCGGAATATGAAAATCTGCCACTGAAACATTACTATGTCAACAGAAACGGATCAGTGAGAGATGTGTATGGCAAATACTGGTGGATGATGGAAGCCGAAGAGAAAATGAAGAAATACATTTATGAGGTTAAGAAACAGCTATGAAGAAATTGAAAGTAGTTGCGTTATTGGCAATTATGATGTGCGGATTGGTCGGTTGTAAAGAAGACGTAGAAGTACATACGGAATATGCCAAAGCACAACCATTACAATTACATATAGAGGAAGTCGTACAAGAAACTGTGGAACAGGCAAAGGCAAGTGCTGAAATTGCTATGGAAGAAGCGAAGAAGGAATTTTCGCCATATTATGTTGCGGTCAGCTCTTTAAATATCAGACAAGCACCAGATGTAAATTCTTCATTGGTTGGCAGCTTGATATTTGGCGATTGTGTAAATGTGTATATAGATGGAGAATGGGCAGAACTTGATAACGGTACATATGTAAGTGCAGAGTGTTTGACAAGTGAATTGCCATATACAGCTTATGCAGCACCGTACACAAGCGGAATAAAAAGTTATATGCCGTATAGTGTTGGAGATAGAAGTATTTTCGCACAATCAAGTAATCAGTACAAATTACAAGAATTATGCAACACTGGAAATTACGGCATCAGGCAATATAATGGCAGATATTGTGTGGCGATTGGTAGTTATTTTGGAACTGCAATCGGACAGTATTTTGACTTGATTTTAGAGAATGGCGTTTCAATACCTTGTATCATGGCAGATCAGAAAGCAGATTGCCATACAGATGATAGTAATATTGTTACGGTTGCCAATGGTTGCATGACTGAATTTGTGGTTGATTTTGTCAACCTGAATGGCGATGCAAAAAGAATGGGAGATATATCTTACTGTTCTGAAGATTGGAAATCGAGAGTTGTTGAAGTAAGAGTGTATGATATGAATGCACTTTCTGAATAGGAGAGTTGAAGTGGAGAAAAAAGATATCAAGAAATTATGCGAAGAACGTGGAATTACATATAAAGCGGATTTCATGGACGGACTGAGTGAAAAACAATTCGATGAAGGGTGCATCAAGCTCTATATACCGGCAGATGGTAACGGCGGTTGTGGAGAAGGAATCTGGGGTTGGATTACGCCGGAAGATAAAAAGAAGTATATGGACGATAATTTCTATGGAGAGATTAAAGCTGTACTTTGCAATGATCCAATTAACTATTTGGGAATCCTGTTTTGGGGTTGTGAAATTCCGATTATTTGCCAGGGAGAAGACAGACCAATACTTTCGGAAGACTACATTAAAAATGTGTTACTTCCAATTGTAAACAAACAAAAATAATGAATGGAGAACATGATGAAAGAATTAGATATGAACTGGGAGCTTTTGGCGAATAAGGATTATGCGTTTCTGACGGAAAGCCCCCTCTTAGGTAATAATGTTCTTCTTTTGACTTTGGGCGGTTCTCACGCATATGGAACAAACGTGGAAACGTCAGATATTGATGTCAGAGGAATTACTTATAATCCGATTGATTCTTTGCTTGGAAACAGAGTTTTTGAGCAGTACGAAGACGATGCGACAGATACCGTTGTATATGGATTAAATAAAATGTTCAGGTTGTTATTGGAGTGTAACCCAAACACTATTGAGCAGCTTGGTTCTAAGCCGGAGCATTATATTATTCTCAATGATGATGGTAAAAAGCTGATTGAAAACAGAAAAATCTTTCTTTCTAAAAGAGCGATTTATACTTTTGGCGGTTACGCAAATTCACAGTTACGCCGGTTGCAGAATGCGTTGGCGAGAGACAGCTATCCACAGGCAGAGAAAGAAAAACATATTCTTGGATCAATTAGAAGTGCAATGAACAGCATTATTGAAAAATTCCACACAGTTAATGGAAAGTTGATTGAATATAATTTCGCCAATGACAACGGAAAAATGATTCATGCATATAAGGAATACAACCAGAAAATGCAGGAAATGGAACAGTTCAAAAACTTTGAATATGGATCACTTAACCTTTACCCGGATGAATCTGATAGAGAAGGAATGGACGTTGAAATCTATATGGACGCTTGCTTACATCATTATCCGCTGAGAGATTACAAGGGTATCTGGAACGGTATGAATACTATCGTAAAGGATTATGAGAAACTGGGTAAACGAAATACGAAGAAAGATGACATGCATCTTAATAAGCACGCCATGCACCTTGTAAGACTGTATCTTATGTGTATTGATATTCTCACAAAGGAAGAAATCATTACATATCGTGCCGATGAACATGATCTGCTTATGAGCATTAGAAATGGAGAGTTCCAGAAGCCGGAAGGTGGTTATCGCCCAGAATTCTTTGAACTGGTTGATGATTTGGAAAAGAAAATGAAAGATGCAGCAGAAAACACAAGTCTGCCGGATTGCCCAGATACAGAAGCAGCTTATGAAATGCTTGTGGAAATGAACAAAAATCATATTCTGAAGATGGAGGATTATTATGACGGAAGCACATATTAAAGAAGCAACAAAAATGTTAGGTTGGTTCTTCGATAGATGCGGTAAAGTTCCGCACTATAAGGGAATGATGTACGTGAAAAACGCCGATAACTTAAAGGTATTACTTGATTCTGTTGTTGGTCGGATTGAGAAAGAAAACTCACAGCAGATTGAGAAAATCTATAATGAAGAAAATTCATATACGGTACATTTCAAGAACGGAAGTCATTTCTCTTTTGTGGTTGTTGATACAGTGGTAGTAGTTGGAGAACATTGCCATGTACTGTTTGTGGACAGTAAAATCAGAGAACTTGAATTGAGAAGCCTTGCGCCGGTAATTGATCCGTGTACAATGCCGGAAGGAAATGTAATGCTTAATCCGAAACCACTTTATTTGAGTATGGATTAAGGAGAAAGCAATGCAGATAGATAGAATTAAATATACAATGAAACATAGAAAAGCGTTCCGGGCAGTTGAAAAACAATTGCTCGGACACAATACAATTCGTGGTTACTTGCATGACCTGGATAAAGTGTTTCTGTATATGATTATGGACTATAAGCGTGCCCATAAGATACATAGAAGTCATTCCAGACACCACACTTTGAAAGCAAGGACACATGCGGATTATGTACAAATGGTTATAGACTGGGAATGTGCCAGACTCACAAAGCCGGACAAGCAGATGAATGCCAGAGAAATACTGGATAAGCTATATCCTGAGTTAAAAGATAAGGTTTTGCCGGTAATTGAAGAACTTGGATTATAACCAGATAAAAAGTAAATTTTATTTAGAAATAAGTGCTATATATGGTATTTAGATATAGTTATTATACTAGATATAGTATAAATGTGGAGGAATGATTATGGTATTACCGATTGTGGTAAATACAGATAGGAAAATTGCCATTGATAAATCAGAATATAATCATGGCATGGAAAATGGGTTATTTCTGACAGAAGATGGTTCGCTTGGCATAAAAAGAAAAAATGGTGAGTGCTTTGATTTGTATGGAAAAGAACTGAATGTATCTGGGGTGATGGGATATAAATGTTATGTAGAAGGTGGAATTAAAGGTATTGGTATTGAAGGGCAAACTAAAGAGTCATGGAGTGGCGATAAAATGTCAACACATTCTGGGTATGGAGTAATGACTATAACACGCCAGCAAGTGAATCCACCTACAACATTATTCGGTAGCTCGATTAAACATGGAAATGTTATCAATGTTACTATTTCTCATGCGGATTTAAAACGTGGAATAAATCATGACTGGTATCATGCTAATGGAAGAATCTGTGAAATTGAATTATCTTTGTCTCAATTTGCAGATATGATTACATCTATTGGAAATGGCGATGGTGTTCCTTGTACTATCCATTTTACAGAACGTGACGGATATATTCCACGAATTGATTATGAAAGCAAGATTGAACAGCATCGTGGTGAATTCAAGGATCAGTTGTCAGATGTTAAAAGTTCGATTAAAAATGCGTATGATATAGCTGAAGAATTATTTTCATCGAAGAAAACATTGAATAAAGCAGATAAGCAGAAAATTTTAGATGTATTGGCGAAAGCAAATAGAGATATTGGCTGCAATGCTGAATATGCTCTTGATTGTTTCAATGAACAGATGGAAAAATCAGTAACAGAAGCCAGAGGTGAAATTGAAGCATTTATGCAGAATCAGATTCAAAATATTGCAATGAAAGCCATTGCAACAAATGTCGATGAAAATGGATTGCCGGATTTCGATAAGATGATTGAAATAGAGTAAAGGAGATATGAAATGTACGATTTTAAAAGAGCGAATAATTATGTAGAATTTGCAAGAATGCTTGAACAGGCAACGGGATGTTCTGTCAAAATCAAAATTATGAATGGGACAGATCATATTCACTATCAGTTAAACGATAGATATGATGTCTCATTAGGCGTGTTATGTATTGATAAAGGTATTGCCAGTTTTGCACCGTTTGCTACTCATGAGACAGCGCAAAATGAGCAGTATATCAATATTCAATACATGGTAATGTTCGATGAATTTATCAATGTATTGAGTGCATTTAAAAAGATTTTCGTTGAAGAAACAGGCGTTAATCTTAGAAAGGGTGAGGAAAATGAATAAGCCATATGATGTGGGATTTATTTGCGGACGTTTCCAAACGTTCCATAAAGGACATGAAAAGTTAGTTGAAACTGGGTTAATGCTTTGTGATAGACTTTTAATTTTTATTGGAAGTTCTCAGGAAGACGGAACAGAAAGAAATCCGTTCAACATTACAACCAGAGAAAAAATGTTAAAAGAGATATACGGTGGGCGTGGCGATATCATGATTTACGGCTTACCAGACTTAACCACCGAAAATGATATTACTCCGGCGTGGGGAAGTTATCTACTGGATAAGATAGACAGATATATTTATAAGAAGCCGGATATTATGATTTACGGAAATGATGAGAGCAGATCTGCCTGGTTCTCCAAAGAAGACCTTAAAGGAATGACAGAGCTTATTATCAATCGTTCAGATTTGCCTATTTCTGCAACAATGGTAAGAGATTATATGGTTCACGATGAGAGAAAAGAATGGATGCAGCTTGTAAATCCAAAACTTCATAAGATGTATGATGAATTGCGTATGCAACTTATGTCCGTTGAATACTACAAAAAAGTAGCGGAGGTATAAAATTGAAAATTTGTCAAAAATTTCATTTAAAACAGATGTATCATGAGATAACATTTTATGCTTATGATATAGAGAAGATTGAGAAAATAACACCATATAATTTATCAAGGATATATGTGCCGGAATGTGTAGATAGAGCCAATAAAAGGTGTGATTTTTGGAAAGTAAAAGAAGTTTGTTGCCAATGTTGCGCTCCGCATTTACAAGAATTACTTTTAGATGGTTGGTATGTAGGGGATAAAAATGGATTTTTGACAGATGATTCATATTATGCTCTGTTACAGACAGGGATTAGAGTCCCCGTAAATAAAGAAATATATAGGGAATGGAAAAAAGGTTGGTCTTCCAAACCATCAACACAAGATGATAAAGTGTATGAGTTAGGAGTAGATTATGAAAAGAAATAGCCAGTTTTGGCATTTGAAATTTGCCGATGATTACGATAAATCAAAAGAAACATTCCGGGAATACCGATGTAATCGTGAGTTATATTACGACCATGACAAGAAAATGTGGGTACATCGTGCGGAATATACAGGTAGTTGGTATCCAGCAACATTTCCTTGTGGAAGTTATAAAGCTGCATTACGACATTTGAGAAAACATGATGAGATACCAAAGGGCACACGATTTGTTTTGGTTAGTCGTTTTGTTGGTGGTGATAGAGTTTTAATGAAGAGGTAGAACATGAGAACGAATGATATTTTGTTAGATGGGTTCAATGATATTCGCACACTTCAAAGATATCTTTATATGTCAGATGAACATTATATTGAAATAGAAAATGTCATTGGAGTGAAACTGAGAATTAGAATGGGAGAAAACTTACATTATTATTGTAAAAACATGAATTTCCCAGATTTGCCAGATGCATGTTTTTCGGAGTCAATGACGAATAAAACTATGTTGGGTATTATTGACCAGTTAAAAGAGAATCCGGCAACTGAATACCCAAACAGCTTTAAGAATAGATGGGATGAGATAGTATCAATAACATCTGCAAACGTAGCTCAGAACGAATATAAATGGGCAAATGGCAGATATAGAGGGAGTGTGTAAGATGAAAGACATCAAAATGCCAGAAAATGTAAAAATGATTCTTGATAAATTATCAAGTAAAGGGTATGAAGCTGTTATAATTGGCGGTTGTGTACGTGATTCTATCATGGGAATTGAACCTCATGACTGGGACATTGCTACGTCTGCCCAACCAGAAGAAATAATGGAATGTTTCAAACACTACAATCTGATGAAAGCTGGATTAAAACATGGAACAGTAACCGTTATCATTGACCATGAACCATATGAGATTACTACATACAGAATTGATGGGGAGTATTCAGATCATCGAAGACCTGATTCTGTTGATTTCACATGTGATTTAGCAGAAGATATTATGCGCCGAGATTTCACAATCAATGCTATTGCGTATGACGGAGAAAATATTATTGACTTGCATGACGGCATTGGAGATCTGCAGAAAGGAATTATCCGTTGTGTTGGTAATGCAAATGCAAGATTCAGAGAAGATCCGCTTAGAATTCTCCGGGCGATTCGATTTGCTGCAAGATTTGGCTTTGAGATTGAGGAATTAACTAAAAAAGCAATGTTTGACAATTGTGATATGTTGCGACTCATTGCAACGGAGAGAAGACAGAGTGAATTTACAAAAACACTTTGCAGTGAGCATGTCAGTGTCATCGAGGATTATGTTAAAATACTGAAATATGGTTTACCATGTATTGACAGCATTAAGGATTTTGATAAGGCGGTACGTGCAATAGAAATGTGCCAGGATATCAGTGAAAAATTGGCAATTTTGATTGACGGATTATCATTATCAGAGTATAATAAAGCTGTTAAAGCAATTTTGACAGGAATGAGATATCCGAATAAAGTAATCGCATCTGTTCAGAATATTTTTGCTGCAAAGAAAATGGTAATCACTAACTCAGATGCGTGTATCAAAAATATGTTGTACAAGTTTTCACTGGAAGATGTGAAACATGTTTTAAGATATAAACACGCTAAAATAAATGCAAGTGATAATATAAGTGAAGAAACACTAGCAAAAGTAGAGAGCATGATTAAACGTGCAGAAGAATTGGCTGAATCAGAAGAATGCTATAACTTAAAAGGTCTTGCAATTAACGGAAATGACTTAAAACGACTGGGAGTAAAAGATCTTAACATCAAGTGGATGTTGGATGGACTGTTAAAATTAGTAACCACAAATCAAGTAGAAAATTCGAGGGACGTATTGATCGAGGTGGCAAAAATTTCCATGTTATAATTTGGTTTATTATTATTGACTTTAGTAAGGTTGATATGTATAATAAGAACATACGTTCTAAGTGGAACTTTCGCTACCTGGATGTCGGAAAGGGGAAAAATAATGTTTTTTATTTACGAAAAGAATGAGTGCCATGTAAATGTGAAAGATGAATTTGCAAAAGCTACGTCTGGTGATTATATAGACATGCTTGATGCATTTGGCATTGTGTTACATAGTTTATCTGACAATCCAGAATTCGGCAATTCTACTGTTATGTTAATGATGTATAATAATGGAAGAATTACCATTGAAATTGTTGACGCAAAGGAAGATGATTGTAAAATCATTGATCCAACATACACACAGGAGGAATATAGAGAAATAGAAGAATATTTAAAACTCGAATAATCGAATATCTACTATCAGATAAAAATAAAGTATTACTGGAAAACTTGACATTTCTGTTTTCTGGTGGTATTATTAAAGTACAAACAAAATATGGAAAGGGGACGCACATATGAAAGCATCTGATAGTAGAGAGCATCTAATTACTATAATTGAGAATTTAGTTTTAAACTCAAGTCCAGATAAAATAAACAAAATTGAAGAAGAAGTTAGACATGACGGTAAAATCTCATTAGGCAGTTTTCTTAGAATAGTATCAGGGAGAGCCGATTTAGATGAGCTGAGTGATGCCGAATTATATTGGCTGACTTTTGCCATATCCAAAGTATCAAAAGGTTTTGGTGTGCCGGAAGATTATTTTGAAGACGTAGAAATTCAGAATTATAAATATTATGATCCACAAACAGATAATAATAAAAAAATTGGTTATCCGTTAGTCTTTAGAAATGTTTCAAAATTGGCAGATAACCAGTATATGTTTCCGTTAAGTGTCAGAGAAATTAAAGAATTAAAAAGTGCAAATCTTTTGCAGATTATTCCAGAGCTGCAGCGTAACCATAAAAAGGATAAATATGGAGATTTAAAAACAAAGGTTAATCGTCAAACAGCACAACAAATTTCCAGTCTTATCAATGAGGGAAGTTTTTTCTATAACGGAATTCGTTTCAATTTAATGGATGACGGTGATAGTGATATTCCAGTTTATGACGAAGAAGCAAAAACATTAACTGTTTCAAATGGTATTATTATTGTTCCAGATGGAAACCATAGAACAATAAGTTGTGAATTAGCAACTAAACATTTAGATGATTGTTTTGGTGTATTTTTCACATATTTCTCACCACAGAAGACGAGAGAATTGCTTAATCAGGAATGGACAACAGTGCCGATTCCAAAACGACATAGAGAGGCAATGAAGCCTACAGTTGCAAATAAGATTGTAGATTCAATTATGAGAAGCAGCGATGCCGATGAAATTTATGTAAAAGGTATCGTAAAAGATGGAATGGAACTCCGGGCAAATAATGGATTTATCCTTTATATTGAACTGGCAACGGCAATTTCAAGATACTATGATACAGATAATCTTACATTCAAAGCGCAGCAAGATGAATTAAGAGACTGGCTGATTACTTACATGAATTATCTTACAATGTTATTGCACGATGATTTTATGAATTATAAGAAAGCGAAGAGAACCTCTTGGTCTGTACACTATATGGCGTGGCATTATTATATAATGATTAGCAGATATATAAAAGGCGATGACAACTGGCGTGAAGAGTTAAAGAGAATTATAGCTGAAACCGACTTTTTAGATCAAGAAGTTAGAGAATTCTTTGTTAAAAATAATCGCAGGAAAGTATATGAATTCTGCAATGAGAAGGAGAAACAGTTATGTACAACTCTGAACAAAAACAAACTTTCTTAAATACTATTACAAATGATAATTCATATAGATCATTCCAAAGAGTTTTCAAAGCTGTACAGGATATGGAAGAAAAATTTGGAAAAGACATTTGCGAGATGAATGTTGATGAACTTTTAACTGTCCTGGATTTCAAAACTGGAGTGCGAATTACAAATACTGAACAAACAATGAGCTTATTGCGTTCATATGTTGATTGGTGTATTCAAAATGGTAAGACAACTAGCGAAAATAATTTTGATAAAATCAGTTCTTCCGAAGTAGATAAGACTAGAACTTGTCGGGCGAGATATGTCAAATCGCCGGTAGAATTTGAGGAAATGATTAAAGTTGCATTTGGTATGAATGTCGATTATAATGAAAGCACTGAAATACCAAACGAGTTAATGGTAAGGTTATGTTATGTTGGCTTAGAGAATGAAGAAATTGTACTTTTGGAAAAGGCTAATGTAGATTACGAAGCAAAGACGATTAAAAGCCCGCTTTATGATTGTGTTTATCATGTTTCCGATAGAATTCTGAAACTTTGTAGATTTTGTGCGGAGCAAGAAGAAGTATTGCTTATGGCAAAATTCGGTATGCGAAAAGAAAGAGTATGCAGCAACAAGTATTTATTTAGAAATCGACTGGGTACATTACGTGGAAAATCAGAAGATTCTCCACTGAATAAATTAGTTATTCCTAGAAAAGTAAAGGCATTTAGCGATGCGTATGTTGAAAGTACAGGAAATTATAAAGCTATATCTTGTGATAAATTACGTGAGAGCAAGATGCTTTATAATATCTATGAATCCGGTGAAACTTTTGATGCATATTTTAACAAAATAATTCTTCCAGATATTAAAATGCGTAACCCGGAATATACAGAGCGAAAAATCCAGGAGAGAAGACGTATTCTCAAAGGTATGTATGATTTATATAAGGAAACTTTCTATTAAGGAAAGGCGAGACTGGGATCTCGCCAAAACCTTGCGATAAACAACCGAAAATAAATGAAAAAACTTTTAAAAACCTATTGACATTTTCCTGAAATATGGTATTATATAATTGTTCAAAGGAACAGAGAAAAACACTGGAAAAGCTAATAAGGTAGCTTAAGAAAATAGGTTCGATTCCTAATCCATGTGATCGACATTTCGGGGCTTATCTCCGTGAAAAAGTTGTGTTTGTTTGTAGAACGGACAACTCCGAAATGTCTTTAAAAATAATATAAACAAGCAATAATAAATGAGCTGATGTAGTTCAACTGGTAGAACATTTGATTATGAAAAATGCACTTAGAATTATAAAAAACATCTTTTCTTTCGTACAATAAGTGCTAACAGCAATAGCAAAGCAACTCAAACAGTTGTTGGTTCGAGTCCAACCGTCAGCATTCGGCAGAAATGCCATAAATGTATGAGAAAGACACATGCAGCAAATTCAAAAAGGATAAAGCAAAACTTTACAAGTTTAGTGAAGTGGTTCAAATCCACAAAAATGAAGTGTCTTGAAAATGTGAATATGGGAGTGATCCGGCGGTGCTTTTTAAGGCGCATCGGGTGGAGAGCGCATACAGCAATTTTACATAAAAGGAAACTCTTCAAAAGTTTTAGTTACGGTTCGACTCCGTACACTCCCACAATTCCACCAATTAAAAATGGGTAAGTGGCGAAATTGGCACACGCAACGGCAATTTTTATACACATGTGTTTAGTTGACAAACACATACAGCAATTTATTTAAGTAGAAGAAATCAGGAAGCCGTGTCTTGCAGGTTCGAGTCCTGTCTTACCCGTTAGCACCATGAAAGTATGCAACTTTGTTTAGTTGGAAATGAAAGAATATCGCACCACAAGAATCGTATGTTTTGTGTGATTAAATGTAGCGAAAAGGTATCGTGAAAGGCTAATCCATTGGAGGTCGTGCATGGCTTCGCTTTATGGTGCAACCAGGATCATTAGCTCAGTTGGCAGAGCATTCCGCTCATAACGGAACGGTCACTGGTTCGAGTCCAGTATGATCCATTTGAGCAATTTTAAACGCTCAACATTTTGATTTTTGTAGCTTGGTTTTAGCGAAAGCTGTGGAAACTATCTGTAAAATAGGGAGATAGTGTGTTTCATATGTGAGGTTTGTATGAGAAAAATTAAATATTTGCCACCGTAGCTCAACTGGATAGAGCAACGTAAATCGAAAAACGTGTCTAGTATTAGACACAGACAGCAATTTTTCAAGATAGCATGTTAAGCCGTAGGTTATAGGTTCGACTCCTATCGGTGGCGTTGGCGAGAGTATGCAAGAGGCTTAAGCAAATGATACAAAAATGTGCTTAGTTCTAGCACACACAGCAAAACTCTCAGAAGAAAACATTGATTCAAAATTGTAAGTTGAATTCGTGGGTTCGAATCCCACCTCTCGCCTTGGTGAAATGGTAATGAATTAGAATAGCAGCAATTCATATAGTTCCCCCGTAAAACAAGGTTGCCACTGATTCTTGCCACACCATAAGCGTATGTAGCTCAGTAGGTTAGAGCGTCCACAAAAATTTTATAGAGCCTTGTATAAGGCTTGAACCGCAAATATTTTTAAAGAATTTGAAATTGAGGAAGGTGGAAGGTCACAAGTTCAAGTCTTGTCATACGCACTTATTCTAATTTTTATATACTTACAGCATAATCAAACAATAATAAAGTATGTAGGAATTATGAAATATAATTCAAAATTAGGAGGAATTGAACATGGGTTTCATGAATTCAATGAAAAGTACGTTGAATGAAAATTTCAACGAAAGCTACACAGAAAACGGCGCACTTGGATATAGAACAACAGGTAAACACTTGCTTGATTTGAATTTCAAGGTCGCATCTCTGAGAAAAGCTGGTGCAGAAACAATCATTTCTGGATTCGATAAAGCGTTTTCAGAAGACCATATTCACGCACTCAAATGGTTATTCTATTTGCGTGATGCGAGAGAAGGTCTGGGGGAGCGTAGATCATTTAGAATCATCATGTCTCATATGGCGAATATTGAGCCGGAAATCAGTAAAGTGCTGATTGGTTTAATCGCTGAATACGGACGTTATGACGATCTTCTTTCTTTGGTTGGAACAGAGTGTGAGAAAAATGCACTTGAAGTTATTAAAAACCAGTTGATGAAAGACCTGGAAGAGAAAAAAGCGAATAAGCCGGTATCATTACTTGCTAAGTGGATGCCAAGCTGCAATGCAACTTCTTATAAAACAAAAGAAAATGCAACAGTTGTTCGCAAGTACCTGGGATTCACAGAAAGACAATATCGTAAGATTCTTTCAGGACTGAGAGAATACATTGATGTTGTTGAAAGAAAGATGTCTGCTAAGAAATGGGGCGAAATCAATTACGAAGCCGTTCCGTCAAAAGCAAATCTTATTTACAACAATGCATTCCTCAAAAACGATGAGGAACGCAGACGAGAGTATCTGGATAAGCTGGAAAAGGGAGAGGCGAAAATCAACTCTTCTACAAACTTCCCACATGATATCGTACATAGTTATCTGAAAGGTCGTAGCTATTACAGATCCAATATAAAAGAGGACAAAGCTCTGGAAGCATTATGGAAAGCACTTCCTGATACAGTACAGGGTGATGGAAATACTCTTGTTGTCAGAGATGGTTCTGGAAGTATGATGTGCAGTGTTGATCCAAACAGTAGCATTACTGCACTGGAAGTTGCAACAGCACTTGCTATTTACTTCTCTGAGAGATGTTCTGGCGAATTCAAAGATAACTTTATCACATTCAGTTCAAGACCTGAGTTGATTGACCTTTCAGCATGTAGTTCACTGGCAGAAAAAATCAGAAGATGTTATGCAGAAAATGACTGTTCTAACACAGACATTGAAAAAACATTTGATCTTATTCTGCAGACAGCTATCAATACTAATATGAAACAGGAAGACATGCCAAAGAATATCCTGATTATCAGTGATATGGAATTTGACCAGGCAACCTATTCATATGGATGGGGAGGTAGCACAAGCACAGTAAATGAAACACTGTTCAAGACAATTGGCAGAAAATTTGAGAAAGCTGGATATCAGCTTCCGAGACTTGTGTTCTGGAATGTAAACTCACGTACCGGCACAATCCCTGTCAAGGAAAACGCTTTGGGTGTTGCTCTTGTAAGTGGATTCTCAGTCAATGTTGCGAAAATGGTATTAAGCGGAGAACTTGATCCGTATAAATGTCTGATTGAGCAGCTTGACACAGAAAGATATGCACCGATTGAGGCAGCAATCAAAGATTTAAAATAAAACAACTTCATACGTGGCAAAACAACCAAAGTAAAAAGTACAGAAATGCCTTGTAAGACACGTACAGCAAATAATAATGCAATCAACTTTTAATTGATAACCGCAAACTAAGTGTCTTGAAGAACGTATATTCCATAATGGTTAGATGGAGTGGCAGTGGTTGTAAGCACTTCTTCTAACCTTTTTGAATAGATATTTTTCAACACAGAGGTTATACATGAGAAAGTTAGCAACAATTCGTGAAATCGCAGAAATCAAGCCGATTCCTGATGCTGACAGAATCGAAGTAGCAAGAATTGATGGTTGGGAAGTTGTCGTATCAAAGAAAGACAATTTTCATGTTGGCGATAGAGTGGTATATGTCGAGATTGACAGTAAGATGCCGGAAACGCCAGAGTATGAGTTCTTGAAATCAAGAAAGTATGTTGTAAAGACTATCGTGATGAGAGGACAGGTTTCACAAGGATTAGTGATGCCGTTATCCATTCTTCCGGTAGCCGAATACAAACTTGGTCAGGATGTTACGGATGTCTTAGGAATCATTAAGTATGATCCACAGCTTGAAGAAGAAAATGCGGTTTTCGAGGAAAACAGAAAGAAAACCAGGAATCCAGTTGTGAAATTTTTAATGAGATATGCATGGTTCAGAAAAATCTATCTCAAGAAGAATACGCACACAGAGTTTCCAAACTTTATTAAAAAGACAGATGAAGAAAGAATTCAGAATATGCCTGAGTTATACGAAAGGCTGAAGAATGAACGAACCAATCTGATAGTGACAGAAAAAGTTGACGGATGTTCCGGCACTTATTTTTTACGCAAAATTCCGAGAAAATTTGGAAAAGTGAAGTACGAATTCGGAGTTTGCAGCAGAAATAGGAGATTGCCACAGCCGGATAACAGCTACTATTGGAGAATCGCCAACAAATACAAAATTCGCAGCGTTCTTGAAAAATTGATAGACGATGAGGATTATATAGTATTGCAAGGCGAAATTACTGGTGTAAAAATCCAGGGAAACAAATATCATGAGAAAGATTGCCAGTTATGGGCATTCAACCTCATAACCCCCTCAAAGAAATATAATACCATTGAGATGCAAGATATTCTCATTAAGCATGGTATTCATACAGTACCAATTGTTGAGATTGGTTACAATGTAAAAGGTGATATACAAGATATCGTAAAGTATGTAAAAGGCAAGTCACAAATTGTAGATAGGGAAAGAGAAGGATGTGTTTTTAGAAACACTGATAAGAATATCAGTTTCAAATGTATTAACCCAGACTTCTTAATCAAGAACAATGAGTAGCCTTGAAAATATAATATCTTTTGCAATATGTCTTCTTGTTTTGGTCGTGTGTTTACGATTCTTAATTGTAGAAACACGGGAAGCAAGAAAATTTTATGAGAAGGGAAACAAGAATGGATCGGAGCAGTATTGGTACGAGAATGAAATCTTATGAAGATGCTCAGAAAACGTACTTAACAAGAAGAATGCCAGTAATGATTAGAGTGGATGGAAATGCTTTTCATACATTCACCAGAGGTTTTGAAAGACCTTTTGACAGCATTATGGCAGAATCAATGCAGCGCACAATGAAATATATGTGCGAAAATATTTCTGGATGTGTCTTAGGATATACACAGAGCGATGAAATCACATTACTTCTGATTGATTACAAGAAAAAGAATCAGGGAGCATGGTTTGGATATGTAAAGCGAAAGGTAGAAACTATCGCAGCGAGTATGGCAACAATGGCTTTCAATGAGGCTTTTTCAGATGTAATTACGGAAAAGATATCAGAAGACATTATGAAAGTTCAGAATGATGAAGAAGCCGAAAAAGTAAAGGATTACTATTTCAAATATGTAAAGAAATGTGGAAGGGCAATGTTTGATGCTAGAGCATTTAATATCCCAGAATTTGAAGTAGTCAATGAATTTATTTGGAGGCAGCAGGATTGTACAAGAAATTCAATTCAGTCAGTTGGTCATGCAAATTTTTCAGATAAGAAAATGCATAAGAAAAATATGAGTCAGATTCAAGACATGCTCATGTTGAAGAAAGGAATCAACTGGAATGATTTTCCGACTTTTCTGAAAAGAGGATCTTGTTGTATCAAAGAAGATTATTTCATTCCAGAAAATGAGCTTCCAGAAAATCACAGAAACAATTTATCCCCACGGACATTAGATCCAGAAGAAGATGAATATGGTGTGTGGAGATCACGTTGGGTTATCGACAAAGAAATTCCAATTTTCACACAGAACAAAAACTATGTTAATGATTTGTTTTTAAACAAGCATTAAACAATCAATAATAAAGGAGAAAACAAAGCAAGATGAAAACAAGTTATTCAGAAATCGTAAATGAAAACTACATCGGCAAAACTGAAAATCCCATTCCGATGAATGAAATTCTGAAAAAAGCAAACGAAGAAAAGTTAGAGCCATCTTCAAACAGTCTTGAAAAAGTGCTGTTTTTGGGAATTGATGTGCAGCAGGACTTCATGGATAACGGAGCGTTAGGTGTTCCCGGCGCACATGAAGATGTTGCTAGAATGACTAAGTTCATTTATAACAACATGGAGAAAATCACGCACATTTCAGTATCTATTGATACTCACATTCCACATCAGATTTTCCATCCGTGTTGGTGGATTGATGAAAACGGCAATAATCCAGCACCTTACACTGTTATTACATTAGCAGATTTGGATTCTGGAAAATGGCGTCCGATTGTTGAACCAATTAAAAGCCGTGAGTATGTAGAGAATCTGGAAAAGAACTCTAAAAAGAAACTTTGCATTTGGACATATCATTGCTTACAGGGTACAGAAGGTGCAGCACTGGAAAATCAGTTTGTAAACATGATTTACTTCCACAGTGTAGCAAGAAAATATGCACTGAACCCTATCGTAAAAGGTCAAGATCCACTGTCGGAGATGTACGGTATTATCAAGCCGGAATATGACAGAAGAGGATATGTGAACCAGGCACTATTAAACAAGTTCGCAAAATTTGACAAAATCATCATCGGCGGTGAA
>ENA-ORSB01000329-ORSB01000329.1-human-gut-metagenome-genome-assembly--contig:-NODE-329-length-56482-cov-4.347706_pt1 | contig 56482 bp, 74 predicted proteins | sample MGYA00242180_ERZ509144 | MGnify/ENA primary metagenome ERZ509144 (study PRJEB26280, sample SAMEA2338661) | human gut metagenome | biome: human gut; feature: human-associated habitat; material: faeces...
TTTCCGCCATTGTTATCGCTTTGGCCGCTTGGCTCGCTTCCGGTTTCTACATTGTTCCGGAAGGTCAGAACGGCGTCGTGACGACTTTCGGCCGCTACACCGAAAGCACCAACGCCGGTTTCCGCTGGCACCTGCCTTATCCGATTCAGGACGTTGCTTTGGTCGACGTTTCTTCCGTCCGTAAGGCTGAAATCGGTTTGAGAGGCGGTACACAGCGTCTTAAAGAAGCGCTCATGCTGACCGACGACGAGAACATTGTTGACGTGATGTTCAATGTTCAGTATCGAATTAAGCAAGGCAACGGCGCTGAAGAGTTCTTGTTCCGCACCCGCGATCCGATGGGTGCAGTTGTTCAGACTGCCGAGTCCGCCATGCGCGAAGTGGTCGGCCGCAAGAAGATGGACAGCGTTTTGTTCGAGTCCAAGCAGGAAATTGCAGAAGAAGTTAAAAAGCTGATGCAGGAAATGCTGGACCGCTACCACTCAGGTATTCAGGTTCTGTCCGTCGCCATTCAGAATGCTCAGCCGCCTGAACAAGTTCAGGCCGCTTTCAATGATGCCGTTAAGGCCGGTCAGGACCGAGAACGCCAGATTAATGAAGGAGAGGCTTACGCCAACGATGTTGTGCCTAAGGCCCGCGGTCTGGCAGAACGACTTCGTCAGGAGGCTGAAGCTTACAAGTCTCGTGTTGTCTCTCAAGCCGAAGGTGACGCAAACCGCTTCAATCAGGTCTACGCACAGTATGAGAAAGCTCCGAAGGTGACCCGCGACCGTATGTACGTGGACACCATGCAGCAGATCTTCAACAACACGACCAAGGTAATGGTTGACAATAAGTCTTCCAATAACCTGTTGTACCTGCCGTTGGATCAGTTGGCTAAACGAGCTGCTCCGGCACCGGCGCCTGCAGCTGCGGCCGCACCTGTGCAGCCGAACGTTCCTGCTTCATCTGCCCAGCAGACGCATAATCTGCCCGGCGGAGATCAGCCGCCTTTAACACCGGACGCGAGTCAGCCTACTTCCCGTCTTTTATCCCGCACTTTGAGATAAGGACAGAAAGATGAAAAAATTACTTTCCTTAGTTATTGTTATTCTTTTTGGCGCCTTGCTCGCGAGAACCTGCCTTTACACGGTCAACGAGCGTGAGTACGCCTTAGTCTTCATGCTCGGTGAATTAAAGAGCGTTGTTTCTACACCGGGTCTGCATGTCAAACTGCCGTCACCGCTTCAGAATGTTGTCTATTTGGACAAACGTATTCTCACAATCGACACGCCCGCAGCGGACTTGGTTCAAACCAGCGAGAAGAAGAACCTGATGATTGATTCCTATGTCAAGTGGCGTATCAATAATCCGCGCCGCTACTGGGTTTCCTTCCAGGGCAGCGAGCGCGCTGCGGACGACCGTATGTCTGCGCTGCTTCGTGACGTGCTCAACCAGGTTGTAAACCGCCGCACGGTAAACGACATCACGTCCAGCGACAGAGCACGCGCAATGGCAGAAATCTCTGAAGCGCTCCAGAAGCGCGTTTCCGACTTAGGTATTGAAGTTGTTGACGTCCGACTCAAGCGAGTTGATTTCACACCGGAAATTTCTGAGTCTGTCTATCGCCGCATGGAAGCCGAACGTAAGCGCGTTGCCAGCGAAGAACGCTCCAAGGGTGCTGCTGAAGCCGAAAAGATCAAGGCTGACGCCGATCGTCAAAGAACCGTTGTTTTGGCCGAAGCTTATCGTGACGCTCAGAACATTAAAGGTTCCGGCGACGCTCAAGCTAACGAACTTTACGCCAAAGCATTTAGCAAAGATCCGGAGTTTGCGAAGTTCTACCGTTCACTGGATGCTTATCGCCAGTCCTTCAATAAATCTCAGGACATGATGGTGGTGGATCCGAGCAGCGAATTCTTCGACTATCTCAAGAATTCCCGCGGTGAAGCTCAAGCCAATAAACAACCATAAATTTTTTGCGATCTAAATCATGAAGGCCTTCTTGTACGTACTGGGTTTCTGCTTTGTACTTGAAGGCCTTTTACCTATGTTGGCTCCTGATTTATGGAAGCGCGCCGTGAGATTTATCTCACGATTTCCTAGCGAGAAAATCCGTTATATCGGGTTAGAAAGTGTAGTCTTAGGGCTGGTGCTCGTTTGGGCCGGTTCATTGCTTTTTTAGAAAGGATCTTTATGTCAGTATGGCTGCTACCTGAAAATATCGCGGATATGCTTCCACGAGAGGCGAGGGCCATAGAGCATCTTAGAAGTTCTTTCCTAAAACTGGTGACAAGCCACGGTTTTGAAGTCGTCCGTCCTCCTCTGGTGGAGTACGTTGACTCTCTTCTGACAGGAACGGGCGGAGATCTGGATCTCAGAACTTTTAAAATCGTCGACCAGGTAACTGGAAAGACGATGGGCATCCGCGCCGATATGACGCCGCAGGTTGCTCGAATCGATGCTCACATTCTCAATCGTTCGGGTGTATCCCGCCTCTGCTATGTTGGAAGCGTTCTCCATGCACGTCCTCTGCATCCTCTTGCTTCGCGCCAGCCGTACTTGGCCGGTGTTGAAATGTTCGGCTCTTCCAGTGTGGAAAGCGAACGTGAAGTGATCTGTTTGGGAATTGAGTCTCTGCGTCAATTCGGTCTTGAAAATATTTTCTTAGATTTAGGCCACACCGGTGTGGTCAAGGCAATTCTGGACAGTGATCCTGTAAGTGAAGTTGTTCAGGACCAAATTCTCTTTGCTTTGAGTCATAAGGACCGCTCTGCACTTGAGGAGCTCAGAGGTGTTCTTAAAGAGAAAACCGTTGATGATTTAATTCGCCTGACGATGCTCTTCGGTTCGGAAGACGTTCTCAATCAAGTTATCGAAGAATTTTCCGATTATCCGGAAATTCCGGAAATTCTGGAAAGCGTCCGCAGACTCGGTCGTGAATCCGGCGCAGATATCGTCAGCTATGATTTCGCTGACGTTGCCGGTTACAACTATCACACCGGCGTGACTTTCAGCGTCAATATTCCCGGCCGTTATCAGCCGATTCTGCGCGGCGGTCGTTACGATGATATCGGTGAGCGTTTCGGACGCAAACGTCCCGCGGTCGGTTTTACGTTATACCTGCGCGAGATTATCGCCGTGATGGACACAAAGCGTCCTTATGCGATCTTGGCGCCCAACAGGCTGGACGATGCCGCCCTGCAGTCCCGCATTCGTGAACTTCGCGAAAACGGCGACATCGTGATTGAAAAACTGCCTGAAGACAATGTTGCTTCGCTGGAAGAATCTTTCCGCTTGGATGAAGAATTAGTTTGTATCAATGGTGTTTGGACGGTAGCGGCCCGTACGTCGAACCGTTAATTTTTTAAGAGGATGAAATGAGTAAAAATGTAGTCGTTGTCGGCGCTCAGTGGGGCGACGAAGGCAAAGGCAAGATCGTTGACTGGCTCACCGAAAGTGTACAAGGCGTTGTCCGTTTCAACGGCGGCCACAATGCAGGCCACACACTCGTGATCAACGGCCAGAAAACGGTTCTTCGTTTGATCCCCTCCGGTGTTATGCATCCTCACGTCAAGTGCTACATCGGTAACGGTGCAGTTGTTAGCCCCGAAGCAATGCTGAAGGAAATCGACGACCTGAAGGCTCACGGAATGGATGCCGAAGATCGTATTTTTGTCTCCGGTCAGTGTCCGCTGGTTCTCCCGTACCACATCGCGCTCGACCACGCTCGTGAAAACGCCTTAGGCGATAAGAAAATCGGTACGACCGGCCGTGGCATCGGGCCGGCCTACGAAGACAAGATCGCTCGCCGCGCTGTCCATGTCAGAGACTTGGCAGAACCGAAAGTCTTTGCAGAAAAAGTTCGTGAAAACTGCAAGCTCATCAACTTCCTGCTGGCGAACTATTACAACAGCGAACCTGTCGACGTCGAAAAGATGATCGAAGATACGCTGGCAATGGCTCCGAGAATTGTTCCGAAGATTCGCGACATTTCTCACATTCTCAACACTAAGATGAAGGAAGGCGAACAGTTCCTGTACGAAGGAGCTCAGGGAACCATGCTCGACATCGACCACGGAACTTATCCGTTCGTCACTTCCAGCAACACCGTTGCAGGCTTTGCCAGCCCCGGATCCGGTGTCGGCCCTCAGAAACTCAATTACATCCTTGGTATCACGAAGGCTTACTGCACACGCGTCGGTTCAGGTCCTTTCCCGACCGAACTCTTTGATGAAGTCGGCAAGACCATTGCTAAGAAAGGAAATGAATTCGGTGCAGTGACCGGTCGTCCCCGCCGCTGCGGCTGGTTCGACGGTGCTGCTCTTCGCCGCGCTGTTGAATGGAACGGCTTAAGCGGTCTGGCTGTGATGAAGCTCGACGTTTTGGATGGCTTTGAAACCGTTCGTTTGGGCGTCGGCTACGAATACAAGGGCGAAAGGATCGACATCATGCCTGTCGGCGCTGAAGAAGTTGCTCAGTGCAAAGTCATTTACGAAGACTTCCCCGGCTGGAAAGAACCGACTTTTGGTATTACAAAGTGGGAAGATTTGCCCGTTAACGCTCAGAAGTATTTAACTCGTCTGTCCGAAGTTGCCGGCTGCCCGATCGCAGTTGTTTCTACCGGCCCGGATCGTGCTCAGACAATTTTGCTTCATAACCCGTTTGAATAATTAGGAATAGGAATGAAAGATCTTCACGTTTCTTGGGAAGAATATCGCCGCCTTATTGAGACTCTGGCTTTTAATGTCTATGACAGCGGCTGGAAGTTTGATTCTTTGCTTTGCTTAGCTCGAGGCGGCCTTCGCCCCGGAGACATCCTCTCTAGAATTTTCGATATGCCGCTGAACATTTTGTCGACCAGCTCCTATAGAGAAGCTGCCGGCACGATTCAGGGAAGTTTGGACATCGGTAAGTACATTGCTTCCAGCCGTCCTGACTCTCTCAAAGGAAGAGTGCTATTGGTCGACGACTTGGTCGATTCCGGACTGACTTTGAAGAAGGTTGTTGAGCACCTTCAGAACAACTATCCGGGCGTGACCGAAGTTCGCACTGCTGTTTTGTGGTGGAAAGGCTGCTCTCAGGTTGAACCTGACTACTATGTCGAATATCTCGGAGATAATCCTTGGATTCACCAGCCGTTCGAAGAGTACGACACAATGCGCCTCGGACAGCTGGTAGCCAAAGTAGAGGGAAAAAGAAAACCCGAATAATGATGGTGTGACAGGGCCTTGAAAACCGTTTGCCTTGAGGATAAATAGTTTTGCGGCTTACTGTGCCCGGGTGGCGAAATTGGTAGACGCACTCTTCGCGGGCGTGCTGGTTCGAATCCATTCCCGGGCACCAGATTTATTCCTGAGACCTCGCAGATTCGCGAGGTTTTCTTTTTGCCCTTCGCATTCTCCGGGACCGATAAATTGAAATCGAGGCTCATTTGAAATAATTTATTACAAATAGAGTCTATATAGGTGTTTGCAAAAATCGAATCTTATAGGTAAAATTTCACTTCTCTGTTGCCCGGGTGGCGAAATTGGTAGACGCACTAGCTTCAGGTGCTAGCGCCTTCACGGGCGTGCTGGTTCGAGTCCAGTCCCGGGCACCAGACCTAATTGTCATATCCCGTCAAGCCTCGGTTTTACGGGATTTTTTGTTGTCCGTTTTGGCATATCTCGTTATATTCAGGTTTAGATAACGGAAATTTAACGGAAACGCTAACGGAAATTCTCGAGGCGGATATGGCAGGAATCAGAAAAACTCTCTGCGGTACGTATGAAGTGTACGGATACAGACTTCAGGCAGACGGAACCAAACAGCGATTCTCCAAAACATTTAAAACTCGAGCTGAGGCAAAACGCTTTGCCGCTGAGTTAGACATTAGTGCCGAGCAGCGCTCGTCATCAATTACTCTGGCCGCCCTGATTGACGACTACATCTCAGAAGTTACTGTTCGGAAACGCTCTAAACGTACAGAAGAAATCCGACTGAGGCGCCTCCAGAGAGATAAGCTAGGAACTAAAACTCTATCCTCATTTACAAACAGAACGATTGAAAACTATATCGAACGCCGCCTCAACGAGAGGGCCCTGCATCGAGACACCAATGTGCTCCCATCGACTGTAAACAGGGAGCTGACAATTCTCTCTGACGTTTTTCAATACGCAATTAAAAACGAGCTCACGGATGTGAACCCTTGCAGAGGTGTAGAAAAACCTCGAGAGCCAGAGCACCGCGAGCGGGTAGCCTCAGACGAGGATATAGAGAAACTTCTACAGGCTAGTGGCTGGGACGGCCACACAGTGCCAAAAAATAAAATGCAGTTGGCCGTAGCCGCTTTCTTGTTTAGTTGTCAAACAGGAATGCGAGCTGGAGAATTATTGAAGATTGAATATTCTTGGATTGATGACAATGTGCTTCATGTGCCGGCAGAGGCTACAAAAACATTGTCAAGAAGAGACGTGGCCTTGTCTGCAAGAGCTCGGGAAATTCTTAAATTAGTTATGGAGCTCGAGTATGAACCACGGATTTTTGGCGGACTTAACGATCACAACAGAGATACGTTATTCCGAAAAGTTCGGGATAGAGCCGGCCTTGGACCTGAATATGATTCTCAAAACCGACTAATCAAAGAAGGGCTGAATTTTCATGACGGCCGCGCAACTTTTGCGACTTGGGCCGCCAGCCCTGATCCAGAAACAGGGGCGCCCCGTTTAGATGTCCTGGCGCTTGCTAGACAAACGGGGCACAAAGATTTAAAGATGCTCCAGAGATACTACAGAGCGAGCGCAGAAGAAATTGCTAAGCGGCTGAAATAGCGAGCTTGGCTCGGGCGTGTCTTTTGCTTTCCATGTAATCGTCAATGTCTTTTGTGTACCAACGATCGCGCCCGTTCTCGGAGAATGCGTCAGGCTTAGGGAACTTCGGATCCTTCATTACTTCACGAGCGGCAGAAGAGCCAGGAGCAAAACCGATCCTAACCTCTACTTCTGGACGAGAGAGTGTGAGCTTTGTTGTTTTCTGAATCAGTTTTTCAGCGATCTGGCTGGAGACTTTATCTGCCACCATGCTGGACAATTTGTCATAGTCAATGTCATTCATAGCTAGATACCTTTACTCCGTTATACGCACCATCCGGGCGCGTCATTAGATTCTTTGTTTTGTTCCAGAATTTGATGATTAGTTTTGGGCTGTCTTTAACAATTTCTTCCATTACCGGAAGGAAGAACGTGACAGCCTCCTGAATCGTTTTGAGCTCCTCTCCGGTCGGGACGTAGAACTTAGCTTTGTTCTTGTATGTCCGGAGATATAACGATGTCAGGCTATCTGAGAGAGCACACTGCAGCTCATTGGAAGAAATCAGATCTTCCTCACTCAAACGATTTTCCCCCAGTTCACTAAATGTCACGCCTGTCAGGTTGCTGAAATCGGTCAGAGCTCTCATATCATCTCGATCGAACGTGCCATAGGGCAATTTAAGTTCGACAGAAAAGCCGACGTTTGTCATCGTGTCGATAATCACGTCGATTCTTTCTTCAGAAATGCGCGGAATCTCAATCCTTCGACACGTGAATTTTTTCCGAGGTTTCTTGTTCCTGGGCATTGTCAGAACCTCACGCGGTCGTTGAGGATCATGTCAGCAAACTCAACGTAGTAATCAGAGTCAGGACGATCGAATCTCACGTGAAAACGAAGCGTGTATTTGGTTCTGGATTCGTCTGTGATACCGAGGGTTCTGAAAAACAGACAGTAGATTTGCTGAAGTTTTTTCTCTGAGTACGGTGCCGTGGTGTCTGCGTGGATGACGATTGTCTTCGCCCAGTCGGGAATTTGAATGTTTTCGGTTGTGTGCTTTAAGCTGATTCTAGTAATGTTCATTTTGCTTCTTCCTTGATTCTTGATAACTGGCGGTCGGCTTTTTCGTTCATTAGTTGAGTAAGTTGCTTTTCAAAGGGTGGTTCTGAGAGGATGAGATGTTCTATTTGGCGAGAGACAAGAAGAACGTCCGCTAGCTCCTTAATCTCTTCCGCGTTGGCCTCTTGGCGTTTCTTTATCAACTCCGGACTTGTTTCTCCATTCATCATCCGGAGGACGAAACCAATGTTTTTCAGAGAGGCCGCAGCGAACTCCGCACCTTCCTCTCCAAGTTTGATTAGTTGCGTATCCAGTCCATAGTGCTCAGCTATGTATGTCAGCTTTTCGTGTAAGTTCATTTAATCAGTCCTTGTTTTCTAAGCCGTTCTCTGACTTCCTGTTTGATCTTTTCTGATCGTTCGCGCCTTGCCTGTCGTTCTTCCGGTGTTAATGTCAATTCCTTGTAAGCATTGGTGATGGCTTTGGCGGCTGCTTCTCTTGTGATGGGGATTGGTTTCCCGTCGTCTGAGTAGCCTGTAGAGTGAATAAGAGGACGCCAGGGATAGTCGTAGCATTCATCCATGTAGACATCAGAGGCTTCGCAAAAATAGGAGTTGAATGCCTGAGCCCAACATGCCATAGGAGGGCTCCAGTAGTTTCTGTACTCAACCCTAATTCGATACTTCCCGACCACCTGTTGGAAGACGGCTTCTGTAAATTCCATCGGTTCTGTCATTTCTTTATCCATAAAAAAAGAGCACCCGGGGAACGGATGCTCTGAGTTTTGATTTGTTCATTTAGTGCGGTACTTCGATGAGGATTGAATCGAAAGGAAGTGACATCTGTACGTCTTTTTGATACTCGTCCATTTTTAAAAGCATCACTTTCTTTTCATCTTTCCATTTGGCGAGAGAAGAGGCGCAGAAACTAATCTGTCGTTTTCGTTCGTCGAACTTTGCCTCCAGTCGAAGGGCCTTCTGATACGTCGACAGATTGATGTTCTGTAAAGCCTTCACTGCTGCTTCGAAGGCTTGGGCAAATCTGATTTGATATCGTTCTGCTCTTTTTCCGGACAATTTCATCGCCAGGATGTTGAAGCCCGTTTGATTCATCCTGAATGCTGGGGACTCAATATAGACATCCGGATTTTTAGGATGCGGACGGCTTGTGGTTGTCTCCTGAAAATATAGGAGACATAAAAGATCTGAATTTCGAGCGATCAGGCCTCTAATAATCTGGAGCAAGTTGTCATGTCGGTATCCAAAATAATCCGCGACGACTGTTGACAGGACGGTGGGCACTCCATCAATAATTTCTAATGTCGGTGGCGGTAAAGTGGTTAATTCATTCATTTTGTATTTCCAATAAAAAAGCCCCTCAATTTGAGGGGCGCAACCGTGTTTGTTGGTTTCTTACTGTAATTGGGTTCTTTAGGTGTGAACTATTACCGCACTATTGGAACTGTCTTTATAAAGTTGTCCCTTGTCTCGTAGCGGTAGGTTCCTTCTATAGTCGGTTTAGGAATGGTTACTTTAATCCCGTCATAAAAAGGTTTTTCTCTTTTAGCAAGTAGAGCTACATCCCCATAACAGTATTTGTCGTATTCTGAATCACATTCGACGGCCAAAGCATTTCCATCCGGCAAAACTTGAAAGACTCGATAGGTTTTTATTTCATCTAACCAAACTGTCTGACCATCGATGACGGTACAACTAGTTAAAGTTAAGAAGCTTATGGGTAGTAGCAAAAGGAGTTTTTTCATTTTCACTGGGTGTTTGAACTGGTGAGAGGCTCATCCTCCTGAAAAAAGTTTAGCGGCTTTCATGGCGATCTGTAAAGGAAAAAGAAAAACCTCCCGTAGGAGGCCGACTTAATGAACGTAGTTTCTTAAGAAGTCAAAGATATTATCAACTCCCCTAATATTTTGAATTGATCGCTAAAAGCAGTTCGACTTTCTTTCATAGTTTCGAGGGCCCAGCCAAACTGCTTTGCATTTTTTAAGTCCTCATCAGTCAAAGCAAAAACTGGTCGTCCAAGATTTTGGCTAATGGCAATTAACGAATTAAAATCCGAGATGTGTGCAAGGTCGTAAGCCTGGAGATTCAAGCCTAATGCGTCTAAGGCGACCTGAACGTCGGCTCGATTTTTTACGCAACCAAGTCTTGTCAAGCACGGAACTAAGCTAGCATCAACCGAATCACGAATAGCGGTGATCCATTTTTCGAAGGATTTTGCAGGCTCCCTCTTACGGATTCTGTATCGTTGCTGAATTGTTCCTAAAAATAAAGGACAATTAGATAACGAAGCTACTGCACGAGGTGTTGCTGAAGCAGCTTTAAAGGCAGACAGATCGCTGTGCCATATCTCTATGTACTTAGTCAGCGAGCTAACAGCTTGCCAGCAGAAAAAGTCCGGTGTAGTAGGAACGATGAAGTAGTCACTAGACATCAACATAACTTCGTTTAAGCCCCCTACATTAGGACTCATGTCTAAAATCACATAATCAAAACCACGATCCCTGGCCAGACTCTTTACAAGTTGCGGTAAAGCTCCAGGAAGATTGCGTGTTGCAGGAACGCCTGCAGCGATCTTTAAGGCAATGCTAATTTGAGAATCTAAACTGGATATATTTAGGCTACCCGGTAAGAGAAATAGATTCTCGTTCTGTGTTTGGTGTAGCCTTCCCTTCTCGGCGTCTAATATCCCCTCAGGAGTTTCCCCGTCAATAATCCGGTCCACGATCGGCATTAGAGTGAGATTATCTCTGCTACTGTAGAACGAATCCAAGCCATCACTCAGTCCAGCATAACCCAAAATTAATCCAGTTAAATTGCATTGTGAGTCCAAGTCAACTAGCAATACCTTTTTGTTTAGATTTGCCAAGGACCACCCAAGATTAAAAGCTGTTGTCGTTTTGCTGACTCCGCCTTTATGATTAAAAAGTCCAATAACTTTTGCCATCTGAGCCTCCTCTTATGCGAGGATTTTAGCTTATTCAGGTAAAAAAACTAAGGCATATTTTCATGAAGTGCGGTGTAACTATTAACTTTTAGTATTTAGAATATCCTCTACCTTCCGTAAACCCTGCCATAAAGTTTGATAATCATCCAGGTGTTAAACATACTGGCGATTGCAAGTGCAAGAATGCTGATGCCAATGCATGACAATAAAAGTGAATCCATAGTTTTTCCTTCGGTAAGTTAATGGCAAAAATAAAATTGCTTAATTGGCGCCGGTGTGGTCATTCCATTTCAAAGTCCCGCAAAAAGAGGTTCGTTCCGGATGTCCATTAAAGCCTCAAGCGCTTTTCGTTCCCTCTCTGCTTTCTCAGCAGCTCTCTTTTGGCACCTGAGCCAGAATTCTTCCGAAGAAAACTTCATTTCATTTGCACGGAAACGCTTGACCTCTTCGACGAGTTTTTTATCCTCGTCAGAAAGCTCGGTAGGTTCGCCAAGTTTCAGCATGTATTTAATAGCCTCCCCTGGTGTCATCAGGCCAGAGAATTCATCCATTCTCTTGTTGAGTTCAGCTTCATCAACCTGAGATTTCCCGGCGAAATATTCGGGCCGTTGTTGTAGTTCTTTCTTCTCAAATTCATCAGCAAACAGTGGAGCAGTCTTTTCAATACGCGTGTGCATCCTCTTTTTTCTCATTGCCGCTCGTTTCTCTTCGTCCATCTTTCTTTTTGGTTTGGGATGTTCGAAGTAGATACCTATGGCCCACGCGCTGAGTCCCCAGTTGGAGGCCATAATCCAAGGAAGTGTTAAGTCTTCCTCGAAGGGACTGCTGCATAAAATCTTCGGAAGGCCTGCAGGTCTCGGCTTATATGGATTCCTCCAGGTTATTGTGTACCTAAGATCAGACACCGATCGATCTTTCATGTTGTCACCCAATAAAAAGGCCCTCCGAAGAGGGCTCGTTATTTTTCAACTTTGAACGTCACTGGCTCCCAGGCGTCGTAGGTCAATTCCTGTAAATCTCTCTTGGCATACTCGCCTTTGTAGAAATATCCGAAATCGCATCCGGGCATCGTCAATGTTGCGTAGTCTCCGCTTTTGTAGTGCCGGAGTAGAAAAATCCTTCCGTTGTAATGTGTTTTCTCAATGCACATCCTGCAGATAAAAAGGCTTCCGTCCGGATAATCATCAAATGGGATCGGCCCGGAGTGTGTCAGTGTGATTTCCATTTAGTCCCCCTTTTTTATATGGTTCTGGCAGTTCCTTGAATCCTTGTATTTGGGTCTGAATTTCTCCAACCCATTCGCCATCACAGCCAACGATTCCCCAGCGTCCAATACGGACCTCTGATCGCTCACCGATTTTTACCGTGATGAGGTATTCACCTACCTCCGGAGGAAGGATCTCCGGGTAAGGATTCCAAGCATCTTGCTGGTAATCCTCGCAGAGAGAAAAGGCGGAAGAGTTGACTACGAAGGTCATCGATAAGAGTGGATTTACCTCTCTATAAAAACCGATAATCTCAGGAAACTCACGCCGATCAATGTCTGCATGGAAATTCTCGTCAATCTCTTTTTCGCTGAAGTTTCTTCTGAGAATGTTTGCAACCCTGAGGTCATTTGGTCTCCATTTCATTGCCATATTTGTTCTCCGTACCGGTAGGATCTGTCTGGGCTGTAATCGACATAACAGAACTGGCCCGGATAGGTAAGGCCCCGAGCAATTGCATTTACTAGTTCTGTTGTTTTTCCGTCGGCCGAAAGTCGCATGGCTTTTTTGATGATCTTTGTGGTTCCGTCATCCATAGCTGCTATGACACCAGCACAAATAGGATTGGCTGGAGCAGGTGTTGACCTTCTTGATTGTGGACGACAATGCAGAATGAAATCACACCACCTACAAAGTCCGTCTTTGACACACTGATTGTGGTCTTTCAGGTAGGCAGCGATCTTCACGGCTGTAGGTTCGTCCGCAAGAATGTACATCCTGTTTAAAAAGTCCATATAGGACGGCCATTTTTTATCTGTCCGGAAATCATCCCAGCAGGATTTAATTTCAATGCCGCAAAGCTCCATACCGTAGCCAATTCCCAGCACGTCTAGTCGGTGCTCATAACCGTTGCGGTAAGAGATTTCCGTATTCCAAACACCGCCGGAAACAAGATTTTCATTGAAAAATACATCTTTCTCTATCGCTTCTCGAAGTTCGTTACCCGGGTGAATACGTTCGAAAAACCGGAGAATGTGCTTGTGCAGTTCTTCTGTGATCTGATAGACGAATTCCCGCCGTTCATCACTGAAGTAGTCCTCCGACTCAATTCCTTTTTCGATGATTCTCAGGATTCCGTTTGCCCGGATGAAATCGGTAGGGCTGAGCGGATGATCTTCTCCAAAATCGACGCTGAACGCCGAGTACATGAGATCGAGGTCATCTTTGTTGTATTCGAATTGCTTCATCTCAGTGCGAATGAAAATAGACCGTTTCTGTCGTACCAAGCACGCACGTAGTGCTTTGCTTCTTTTAAGGTTTTGAACTCTCTGATTGGAGGAGCCCAATTTGCAAAGGAAATGCATTTCCAGCTTTTGCGCTTCTTAAACATAAATCCGCATAAGATGCCACAATAAAAAACTCGGTATAGCGTCGGGCGTGCCGGACATGATTTTTCAAAACTAACTGTTTGCATATTGTTTTGGGCCCCTTGTCGGGGCCATCCTTAATTTGGTTTACTTTTGCTCTTCGGTCTGCTGCTGAGGTTCTTGCTCTATGACTTCAGCGTCCTGAATGTCCTTGAAGTCGTCAACAGAAACGGCATTGATGTCGATCACGTCATTCGGGTCGATCTTTTCCCCGGCTTCTCGTTTCGCGTCAACATTAGCCACCTGCAAGGCTTCAATTGAAACTGGCAAGTATTTGAAGAGGCGTCTGATGACAGTTTTCAGGGCCATCTGTTCAAAATACGTGTTCCAGATGTTCTTTGACTTGGCCTTCACTTTGACAGCTTCAACCTCAGCACGAGACATCACTTCGAACTGGTATCCGCCACCGCGCAGATTTGCGACCGCGTAGACAAACGTAATCGGCTTTTTGATGCGGTCGGCTTCAACACTTGGAACGTGGTGGATGTCCGGATGGAGGCCGAGTTGGTAATTGAAATCGTCGCCTTCGTGGACAGCGAACGCAGATAAAGACAAAACTTGTCCGGATCTTCTTGCCAAGTCAATCATTCCGCGGTAGCCCAAGATTAGCTGGCACTGGTTACCGTAGGGGACAAGGTATGCTTGCCCAAGGGCAGACCCAGGTTCAAGTCCAAGCTGAGCTGACTGCATGACCGCTCCGAGGAACGAGGCTGGTGTGGTGTTGAGAAGGGCTGGAGTTTTACGCAGTTCGGTCGCGGCAATTCTTGCCATGCGGTCCGGACTTAAATGCTTTGGCACCGCGAGAGCTAGTTGTTTTTTGAACTGGTCAGAAAGAACCTGCTGCACGATAGCAGGAGCTTTCGTCTTTGGTTTTGCGACTGGTGCAGAAGGTGCGCCGACTGCTGCGGCGAGTTGGTCGGATGTACTCATAATTTTTCCTTGAATATAAAAAAGCCCCAATAAAGGGGCGTTACTGTTTATTCATCTCTTGAAAAAGTTGCCTCCTGGTGCAAGTATCTAAAGGTCATGCCTGCAACGTATGACTTTTATTAACTTTTACCAAGAGGTAACAATGCAAAAGTTTTCTTATGAAGATGCTTCAAAGATCATCCTGGAACTGACTAAGTCCAATGGAATAACTCTTCCTACCATGGGGAGTAAGTACAACGTAAACAATCCTGCGCCTTCGTCTGCGGAACGGATAAAAGACTTAGCGCAAACGCAGGCTGCTTACTTGAAAGAGTTGTTGTATGACTCTTTGACTACTTACAAGACTGAAGAGTCTTAAAGGCTCGAATCAAGCTTTCTAAATAACTCTCGGGGTCTTTAATGGCCCCGCTAGCAGTTCCTTTTAGGAGGGCTTTCTTAATTCGTTTTTTCAATTTCTTCTTCATGTTTTCGCCTTTATTACGCGCACACTCGCATGACACGAGTTGTGCTTTCTTTCAGATAGTCAAAGTAATCATTTAGGTGTTCCTGCTTGAAAGAGTCTGAGTCGAAGCGCTTGGATGTCTGGGTCTTGTACGTCAAAACCTTCTTGCCGTCCAAAGTCAGAATTTCGTTGTCTTTCATGTCGATGGCGATCTTGGCTTTAACCGCGTCTTGCTGCTTCTTGAGCTCTTTAATTTCGCCATTAAGACGAGCATATTCGCCGTAGTTAATAGCCAGATCACCTTGAGCTTCGATAGCTTTACCATTTGATTTCCCATAGAGCTTCAGAACATCTTCGATATTTATTGGTTCCGGATGCGTTTTAGTTAGAACATAGTTGTTCCAGAATGCAGAGCATTTTTCTTTGATCACCTGGAATACATCTGGGCGAGCATCGATCCAGTACATCCTGTAATCTGACCCGCCTATTAAAACTGCCAGGTACATACCGCGAAGCCGAAGGATGCCGCAATACCATTGAATTTGCGTCTCGTAGTAAAGCGGGATTTCGTGCTCTGTTCTCAGATTGTTTTGTTTGATCTCAAGTTCCTGCGAAGGGCCCCAAAGATCAGCTGTGAAGGCATGGGCTGTTTTGGCCTCAAACGCAATGTCTGTCGTGATGGGACGATTCCCGTATTTGGCAATTTCTTTTTCGGTCATCTCAAGCGGACGAACTCGCTTAGCTATGTCCGGATTGATGATCGCTCTGTCGATGTTGGCGATTGCCCACTCATTTTCCGGATCAACAAACTGGTGATTGACGTTTTGCAGTTTGAAGCCAGTCCTGATCGCGAATTCTTTTGCTACAACTTGTTCTAACGTTGTTCCCCAGTAAAGAGAAGAGGTCATCTCGTGCTCCGGAGAAAGTCCGAGCTTGTCGTTCCAAACATCCAAAGGTGTTCTCCATGGGCTCAGCTGAAGCACTGCTGCCACGTCAGAACCGCCGATACCCCGTCGCCGGCCCTCGAGCCATTGTTGTTTGTCTTTTGTCATGATTTTTCCTTGCGTGTGTTGGTGTTAACAAAAAGAACTAAAAAATCTGTCTTTCTTCATGGATTCGCCATGAGTTCCGGAATGAACATCAAAAGAAGGAGAACGGCGAAGAATAGGGCGCAGGCAAAGGCGACCAGAAGGACGCTTTCTCCGTCTTCCGTTTTGGCTTTCAGGACTCGTCCGATGACCGTCAACAACAAAACCCAACCTGCTGTGAATACTGCTAACTGGACTCCATTCATGCCTCTCATGATGTTTTCTCCATGAAAAAAGCCCCGCGGAGGGGCTCTAAATATTTATCTATGTGAAAAAGACCACAATCTGAATTAAGAGTTGAGACTGATTATTTTCCTGATCACTCTGTCAATCTCGTTTCGCTTAGATCGAAGAAAAAAAATGGTTGCTCTGAGTTGTTCAACATCTGCTCTGTTGTTCATGTATTTTTGAGCAATATTTAAGAGGGAAATCATCTCTCTGATTTGTTCCTCAATGCCGTAAGATATTCTTTTAGCATCTGACAGAGCCAGGATTTCCCTCAAGTCGTCATCTTCAATCTTTATCATTTGACGTTTCCTATTAAAAAAGACCACATTCAAAAGCTCCCCTCAGCGCAAAAAACTGGAACTAACAGTTATTGGTAAAAGCCTGGGGAGCTTATGAAGATGGTCTGAACTATCAAGTTTTTCTTAATAGTTGAGGGCAACAAAAAGCCCGTCGAAACGGGCTGTTCAGATTATTCGTGCTCGTCGTAGTAATCGGGACTGAAGCCAGCTGAGCCTGTGGCCTTTTGTTCATGATGAAGTAATTGCTCAAGCAACTGGTTGGCTTCTAATGCTTGTGATGACAGCTCATGGATTCTTTTGGCTCTATCTATGGCTGTCATATTGTTGTTCTTTTGAGTAAATTCAATGTTGGTCAGCTTGCAATCAATAAAAACTGTCAGCAGCCCTTTCATTCCTTCTTTACTCAGCGGAAGAGTGAGGCTCCCACAACAAAGGAGGCACCGCACATCTTGTTCTTTATCGGTCATTGCTTTCTCCTGCCCCAGTTCGTTATCTGAATTTACCTTCAGCCAGGTTCATGAGACGTTCGGACTCCTCGCTGAAAAAGCTATTTATTTCGTCAAGCTTCTTTTGAAGAGGCTCGTCCGCAAGCTGGCAATTTTTGAGCTCATACTCAAAATCGTTAATCAGTTCGGCTATCTGTTCAGCTTTCCCGGAACATTTCAGAGCGTCCTCAACGTCTGAGTAATCCCGTTTTTCAATTACAAGTCTTTCCATTTACGTCTCCTTTGATGTTCAATTCATTCAGAAACCTCTTCCGCTGCCGTTCACTGAACAGACACAAGAAAATTGACAGGGAAGGGGCTTTTGAATGAGCTATTAGAAAATTCCTAATAGCTCGAGGGTTGATTAAGCGGGACGATCGCCAGCTTCGTACGCGGCGAGTACGTTTTCTAAATGCTGGATTGCTTCTTCTTTTTTCTTAAAGGTTTCCCAGCTAGTCTTGTTGTAAAGAAACATTTGAAGGCCTTCGAGTTTGTCGCAACTCTGAAATGCCGAAAACGCCCATTCGTGACACCCTATTTTTAGTAGATCACAAACGTATTCGTCTTTGTAAAACACTTTAAATTCATAGTTAAACGACGTGTACTCAGTTACTTTTTTACGTTCATACGTGGCTAACATGTTATCTCCTAGTAATTGATCTCTATAATCGGCTTAGACGGACTGGATCAGGTTGACCCTAGTGATCTTCCCCAGACGGAATGCAGTGTGAGAACACTGAGAAATGCGTCCCAGTGGCGGGCGCCGGAAACTGTCCTAGCGGCAGGCCGGCGCTTTTGATTTTTCAACAGTACCGGCGCAGGTAGTTGTAGATTTCATCGACTTCCCAACCGCGCCCAAACATGCAGGCGTAGTCCCAGCAGTTTCCATAGTCGAACTCATTTCGCTCGGCCAGCTTGTCGCAATACGCTTTGGCAGCTCTCTTTTGTTCGAGTAATTCAGCTTTTTGTTCCTTGGTCAGATTTTTAGGTTTTGCCATGGTTCTCTCCTTAAAAACAGAAGCGCCCTCCTTTAATAACGGTTAAAACAGGAGGTCTTCTATATTTCCTGAGGGAAGGAAGGCGCTTATGTTTGCGCTCTACAGTTCTCTTGCGAGAGCGCTTAGCTCACCCAGTTCACGAGACTGGGACGCCCGAGTTTCTGTTCTTGGTTTTGATTTCCTCATCTGGTTAGCTTCTCGGGACCTCAACGCAGGTTTGCTGTTCTTGATACTGCGTGCATCTCAAATGCCTTTATTTGTCAGAGGTCTCTAGCTGAAAAGTGTTTCGTGGCTACCGTTTGCCTTACTCATTCACTTCACTGACTGCTGGTGTTCGATTGTCTGTCTTCGCGTGACCAGCACCGCCTGCATCGGCCGTTTCGAATTTTTTCGCTCACAGACTCTGCGTCTGTCTGCTGCGTCCGGGTTTAGTACTCCATGGCCCGGATTCTGAAATTGTCAAACTATCTATCTAATGGTCGGTATTTCTCCATCTCAAGATTTAAACATTACGTTTAAAATCTGATATATAGATATTAAAATATTTAAATAGTTTATGCAAGCGTTAAAAGATTTAAATTAGAAATATACGGGAAATTACTTAGAAAAGTGTTTAAGTATTTTTGATCTGACGATTAAAGATCTTAATGTTCGACCAACAAAAAAAGCCGCTCTCGCGGCAATAAAAAACCGCCTGGGGGCGGCTTTTAAGTCATGGGTAGATTATTTCTTTAATTTTTTAACTTCGTTTAGGAATTTCTTAAAGTCTCTGCCTATCGGCTGAGTCTTATTGAAAATTTCGTATTCTTTGTGAGCTTTTTCTTCAGCTTGCTTTTTAGAAACCTGTCCATTTCCCTCCAATACAGGAAGGTCATTGAATGCCAGGAACTTATCTACAGACTGGCGCAGCTCGAGCATACTAAATTTCTTCTTGCGTTCAATCTGTCCTTCAATGTAATCAAAATAACTGTTGACGGAACGCTCTAATGACTTGAGCTCCTTTTCGTCCAAATAGTTTTTTGCAATTGTCGTATCTGATTTATTGACACGCCCCTCCGGGCTGTTAGACCACGTTTTCAAACCCATGTGAGGCTTCGTGTGGTCTGCTCTGGCATGAATAATCTCGGCGGCAGTTTGATTGTTGATGGCAAAGTGAAAACGGTTCTGAACAGTTGCAAAGAAGCGTCTTGCTTCCAATGAATGACTGTCGTAGTCGATGCTGCATTCCTTGAATATTTCAGTAACTTGAAGCCAGATCCGCTGTTCGCTTGCTCGGATGGAGCGAACTCGTTCCAATAATTCTTGAAAGTAGTCTTTTCCAAGAACAGTCTTAGCTTGCTTTAGGCGATCATCATCCAAGGCAAATCCTTTGATAATGTATTCCTTGAGAACTTTCGTTGCCCACTGACGGAAATGGGTCGCTTGAATACTGTTGACCCTATAGCCTACGGCGATAATCGCATCTAAGTTGTAATGCATTACGTTATACGATTTGCGATTTGTAGCAACTATTCGGAAATTCCGAATAGTTGAATTTTGCTCTAATTCGCCAGATTCAAATACGTTTTTAAGATGTTCATTAATTGTTGTGAGAGAGACGTTAAATAGCTCAGCCATTTGTCTTTGAGAGAGCCATAGTGTTTCATTTTCAACTACTACAGCCACAACGGGACCGTCATCAATATTTCCGTAAAGGACGATATTCTTTTCTTCCATAATTTTTTGAAAGTCGATGTTTTGTCAGCCACTTATTTTAAGACTGGTTAAAAAGGAATAAGTTTTATCGTTACCAGTTTTGATAATGGGGTTTTATCTAATAAGTAATCCTGTTGGCAATTTATTAACTTCTTAAGAAGATATAAAAATAGGCCGCCTGTAGGCGGCTTTGAATGAGCTACTTGATTACGTTATTGTTTGTTCTCGGACTGCTGGTTAAGACCTGTATCTCCGGCTTCTATACGCTGGAATATTTCAATTATTTTTTCTTTGTAGTTATAAATGTCCTCAACTGTAGAAATTTGGAAAGGTGGTTCAACTCTCATGAAGCCATATAAGTCGATCTTTAATTTTTCTGGATTTTGGAAGTAGAACCGAACCAAGGTTTTTCTATTGTTATCGTCCAAAAGAACAGCACAGTAAGTTTTTGATGGCCTTAGGTATATTCTGGAGACGTCGCAGACATCTGCAAGGATCGCCTTAATGATATTAAGTCCAAGCTTGTCTGAGTCATTTGCTTCGGGGTTGTTATTGGCAGGCTCCGGTGCAGCTTCTGCAACTTCTTCCTGTTGTTGTTTTTCTTCTCCCTCAATGGCCTTACGTAGTCTCGCGTTAATTTTTTCCTCTGTCCACTGTCTAAATGATTCTTTTAAGAGCGGTGTTAATTTGTCTTTAACATTTTGATTAATTTGGCCATTCCAAACTTTTTTGGCAAAGAATCGTACAAAATCTTCCTCTGGTTGTTCGTACTGCTTGGATAGAATGAGCTTAAATTGTTTCGTGAATTTCAATTGCTCGGCTATTTTAATTGTCGATTCGTCGTTGTACTTATCCTTAGCCAGAAGAAGGATTTTATCTAAGTCATCGTCGTTAATGTTATCTAAACTCACCTCAAAGTAAGGAGAGTCGTCCATAACATTGTCAACCTCTAAATCGGTGAAAAAGCGATACCGGTTGCCATCCGTCAAAATGCCTACACGAGCTGTTTTTACAAACGGAAAGTACCTTTTAAGTTGGTCAAGTTGGTCCTTATCGAGAGAAGCGCCATAGGCTTTTGCTTCAATCAAAACAATCGGGTTTCCATCCTTACAAAGAGCATAGTCAACGCGCTGGTCTTTCTTTACTCCCGCTTGCGCTTGAAATTCTGGCACTACTTCTTGCGGATCAAAAATGTCATAACCCAAAAGCTGAATAAAGGGCATGATGAGTGCTGTCTTTGTAATTTCTTCATTAGTTAGGTTGTCTGCCATCTTTTTAGACTTTAAACCCAGTGCCTTAAACTTATCTATTAACTCCATGGTCATTCTCCTTCAGTTAGATATCGGTTGATTTAAACGTTTTAATGACTCTTCCTATAGTGTGAAATTCAACTTGACTGTCTGCATTGATCTCGATGTCCCTATATTTGTTGTTGTCAGAAATTAAGATCAATCTCTTTCCAAAGCTTCTTTGTACTCGTTTAATAAAGTATTGCCCGTCTAGAAAAAGAAAGTAAACTCCGTCCCGGTCGCATTCGTTTTTGCTTACATCCACAAAAACTAAATCACCGTCCTTTATCAGAGGCTCCATTGAATCTCCCGAAGCCGTGACTATCTGAACGTTTAGAGGCTGGTACTGAGGAAAATTATTTTTAAACCATTGAACGCCAACCCTTAGTCCTTCAATAACATCAGAGTCATTTTGACGATCTTCGTATGCGGACAGAGCTCCGCAGGATGCGAATAAATTGACCTTTTGAAGATAAATGGTTTGGTCGTCATCAGGTTTTTCAGGTTCGAAACTTTCTTTTTCTTCCCCGTAAATTAGCCAATCTGGACTAACTCCAAACACATTTGAAATTTTTACGGCGTCTTCGTATTTAAGTCCTTTATTTCTCGGACCGAGCCAGTAAGTAATTGTCGGAGCGGACACTTGAATCTGTCGAGCCAGTTCTGCATTAGACATTCCGTTTTTGGCAAGAAGTTCTGAGATTCTGTCTTTGTATGTCTTCATAGGAAAACTCCTTTAGGTCAGATTTTAGGTAATTTTAACATAAACGTTAAATTTTTAAACATACAAATATTTAAACGTTTCGTTTATAATTTAAAATGTTTAAATAAAATTGTTTTAATATTTAATGATATGGACGACGATTTAAAAAAACGCTTATTCAAAGAGGTCGTATCTCAATACAAGGGTTTCTTTTGGAGAGATAGGGGACAACAAAGAGCTCTGGCAAAGGAACTAGGACTTAATCCAGCCTCGATTACATATTGGAAGAAACACGGAATACCCAAAAGTTACTTGCCTTATTTCAGGTTGCGTTTCCCTGCTTTGCCAATTTGGAAAGTGTTGAAATAAAAAGGGTCAATACTATGGCTCGCTATAGAAAAATCGATGTCCGAATGTGGAATGACAGGAAGTTTCGAGAACTGTCAGACAACGCAAAGCTGGTATTCATCCTGCTGTTGACGCATCCGGACACCACGCAAATAGGAACGATTCGGACACGAGTCTCAAATCTTGCCGATGAGCTGGGATGGCAACGAGATGCCATGTCACATGCCATCCAAGAAGTCACCTTAAACGGCATGATTGATGCTGACGAGAAGGCAGGGCTCATGGTCATAAACAACTTCCTAAAGTACAACGCACCGTCATCCCCGAACGCATTCAAATCTTGGCGTGAATTGATCGATTTAATGCCCGAATGTGATCTGTTGGATAGGCACGTTGCAAGCCTGAAAGCCTTTGTGGACAGCTTGTCTACTGGCATGAGAAACGCCATCCCCAATGACCTAATGGATGCCATCAAGGATGCCATCTTACGTGTCAACGAGCAACCATCCCGCATCCAGGAACAGGAACAGGAACAGGAAATATATACACACACCGAAAAGAGCGAAAAACAGTCGGCAGTTGCAGAAAATTTCGCGGGGCGTGAGTGTGAAAAACCAGTTTCTCTAAAAACTGAAGCCATTGAGGAAGAACTTCCGCTTGAAGAGCAGGAGGCAAGTGTTTCCAAAAAGGAAATAGTTGAACCGAAGCCAAAAAAGGAAGTCAAGACACAACGCCTCCAGAAACCTGAGGAATTGACTGACGAGTTTTGGCAGGACTTTTGGGCTTATCGAAAGCAAAAGAAGGCGCCGGTAACAGAAAGAGTTATTTCGCTTCTTCGTAAGGAAGCGAAAAAAGCTGGCTGGACGTTGGAAGAGGTCATCAACGAAATGATGGTCCGCAACTGGACGGGTTTTAAGGCCGATTGGGTTAAAGATGATTGGAAAGATCCCAATGCTCATTGGGTCTCTGCTTCTGAATACAACAAAGAACTTCCTCCCGTCACGTATTCAACCGGTGCCAAAAACAAGTTCGTAGAGAAGCTCCATGCAGGCATGAGAGCCTACGACATCAAGGACCTTCCCAACAATAAGGAGCAGAGATGATGTTTGCCGCTGCTGCCGTTGTTCGAGACGATCAGGGTAGAACGTTTTACGAGCATCCGGACGCATTTACGACTACCCAGTTGGTCTTTTTCCCTCGCCTGACTGACAGTGAGCTGGCTCTCTATCAGGCTGATGCGATCTACGAAGATGAAATCGAGGTGTTGCCAAGAAGACGGCCTCAGGTTCCTACGGTGTTGTTTTCGTTCTGCGACGAACCAAACCACATCAAGGCCGAATTCCTAAAGGGGAAGACCGTTCTGATCGACTTTATCGATGTTGAAGATACGCCTGAACTCAGAGAGACCGTCCGTCGATGGATGCTTGAAATCCCAAAAGCTCTACCCGCCGCCGTCATCGTTTCGGTGATGTTCAAAAACAAACAACTGATTGCATGGAAATTTGACTATGAATCCAAAAAATACAAGCGTTTCGCCTGAGCTTGATGACTACTGGGGCGATCCGACGGGCGGAGCCGAGATAGAAACTTCTTTGTCGGAATACGAGAGTAGGGCTTACAAACCTCCTGAGTTTTTCATCAACAAGGACGTTCTTGAGTTTAAGAATGACTTTCAGAACTATCTGGAAGCGAAGAAGACTCATGTATCTAAGTTCACGCTTCCCTTTACTCAAACGAATGAAGGCTGTGTCGGGCGTCCGATAGATTTTGAATTCCGACCAGGAGAACTGACGGTATTGGCCGGTGAAAACGGTTCAGGCAAATCCTTATTGCTGGGACAGATCGGACTGCACCTGATTTCCTGCGGAGCTTCTCTGTACATTGCTTCGTTTGAAATGGCTCCAGTGCGGACGATCGAAAGAATGCTCATGCAGACAGTGTGCAGCACAGACAAAAGGATGATTGAAGAACCTGACGTTGATCTTTTCTTCAAACAATTCGCCTCAAGAATGCGTATCTGTGACCTGCAGAGAAAGGTTTCTCCGGACGAACTATTGCGCCTCCTTGACTCAGCCGTCCGTGACTACAAGTCAGACATCCTCTTTGTTGACTCTCTGATGATGTGTGTCAGAGACGACATGGACAAGAAGGAAACCGATTATGTGATGACCAAACTGGTTGAGTTTGCTCGGACCAACAATGTCCACATTGTCGTTGTGGCCCATTGCCGCAAGCGTGGTGATGCCAGTTCAAAAACTTACTCCGTCTTTGATTCAGCTTCAAAAGACTCAATCAAGGGGAGCTCCAACATCACAAACATTGCCTTCAATGTTTTTGTCTTAGCTCGTGATTTCTCCAAGGTGCAAAAGAAGGCAGAGGGCAAAGATGTCGATGACACCAAGCCTGATTTTGTTTTGAACCTGTGCAAGCAGAGAAACGGTTCTTGGGAAGGGTTCATCAAGCTTTGGAGAGACAACGCCAGTCTGAATTTCTGCACGTCTTGGACGCGTGTTCCGGTGAGGCCGTGGCTGGATCTAACACAGTCAGAGCCGGCACCTGAACCTTACTTTTAGGAGGTTTTATGTCAGAGAGTGCATGGCAGTTGCTGATGATCATTTTGGCGCCGGTGGTCTTCGTCAATTTGGTGCTGTTTGGGTTGCTGGTGAGAGCGGCGTTTGAACTACGAGGGGAGAAAAAGAATGCGAATTTACAGAATCAAGGAAGAGGAAGTTCTACGTTTGACTGCTGAGGGATACGAGGACCTATACGGGGAATCCATATCTGAGTGGTTCAATTGGGTTAATGAATCTGCTGACCCGGATGAAGTCAGGAAGGCGACTCTTAAGGCCTGGGGCTTGTTGAAGCGCAATTCTGATTTAACCGGTGAACAGTCGAACCGGGAGGAATGGAAGTATGAGCTTTGATTCTAGAAGCTTCGTTCTATCGCTCAGTTGCATCGGCGGGATCCTCTACTTAGCAGATATTTTCTGGTTTACATGGAGTGGGTCGAACATAGATTACTGCATGGCCTGGGTTGTCGGAATCTTTATCGGAGCCGTTATCGGCTCAATCAGGTGGCGTAAATGAGTGGCTGCTGCCTCTACTGCATTCATGCTCAGGCCTTTTGGATAGGAACTGACGGGAAGAAGCATTTGCCTCCCAAACAGTCCTTTGGGGACATGTACATCTACTGCCACCATCCGAAGAAAGGCGCCGGTATCGAGTGCTATCCGGTCTCGTTTGCTCGATGCTCCGTGTTCGAGCAGGCAGGAGACGAGCAAATTCAACGCAGGAGAGACTTCTTCTCGCAGTTTGAACGTTGGCCTTCGCACGCTCAGATCATCGCTCAACGGAACTCTAATGTTCTGGAAACGGCATCAAACAATTCAACTAAACAACACAAATCCATCAGGAGGGATAAATGAAAAGGTTTTTACAAGCAAAAGGCAGGTTAAAAGTAGGAGAAATGAACCGAACCGAGGCCGCTTATCGGGACTACTTGGAACAACAGAAAAACGCCGGGTTAATCCTCAAATATTGGTTCGAGCGCTTCACGTGGAAGATTGCCTCAAACCGATGCTCATACACGCCTGATTTTTTGGTCATGCGTCCGGATAAAACGCTAGAACTGCATGAGGTTAAGGGTTCTTTGAGGATCTTCCAAGAAGATGCAAAGGTGAAATGCAAAGTCTGTGCCGATGAGTGCCCGATTCCGCTGTTTGTCGTTACGCCGAAACCGAAGAAAGAGGGAGGGGGTTGGAATGTTCAGGCATTTTAACGTTGAAGCATTTGTTTTCTGGTGGCTCAATTCTGTGATGGCAATCTTCGCCCTTCTTTGGGTCGCTAAGAAGATTGCGGATTTTTTGGAGCACCGCGACAAGCTCAGGAAAAAGTTGGATTTCTTTGGGTTATCGGCCATCGGAATTATTTATCTCTACTGCACGTTTAGTTACTTGAGGACTCTTGGATGACAGAAACAGAACAAAAACTCATTGATGATCTCAGACCTCGTTTGGACAACTGGCGCCGTGCATACCGTGACCGTGTTGTCAAAAATGTCTCAATTGCCTACGCGGTAGAGAGAGCGCTCGCATTGACAAGAAACAAGACTGATTTTTCAGAGGACTACACAGAGGATGATGGCAACAGCGGCATGAAGGCCCGCGAAGTCGACATGAAGGATGCCGATTTGCTTAACTTCACGTGGCAAAACATGGCAACACCCGAAACGGAGGTGTTATCCATTGGAACCCATGGCCTCAATGTAAGGACGGCGAAGTTCATTGTGCTGTTGTACACCTTCGCATCAGTGCATTCTCTCGACAGGGCCAGAAGAAAAATTTGGCGGATAAGGCCTAAGGAGTTAGACGCTTGGACAACCGACGCTTTGTTATTCTTTGCGTTGAAACTGCGGTACTTCGAACAAATCGGAAATAAAAGAGGAAAAAATGCGTCTTGATTGGAACTTGATAAGAACGATCCTCGCCCACGTTGAGGCTGAGACGATTAAAGAATTTTTAGAGGATGCGGATAGTATTTCCCAGTGGAAAGAGGGTCAGTTGCTTTCAGAACGCTTAGAGTCGAGGCAAAATCCGGCTCAAGTGATCGTCCTGAGACATATCAAGCTTTTAAGCTCCGCCAACTATGTTGAAAACATCGAAATTAAAGAGAGCGCGGATGGCTTCTTTAGCTTTGCGTACACGGGAGAACCGAGTTTGACGTTTGAAGGGTACTCTCTCCTTGAATCTCTTCGGACCGATAATTTCATAGGGAAACTAAAGAAATACGCGAAAGAAAAAGGCGTTCCGTTGACGATTGAAAACGTTATTGAGCTGGCAAAAATTGCATTGCCGGCCTTGATCAAAATGGATTAAAAACGGGGCGAGATTGATTACAGAGCTGTTTGGTGTATAGTGATTACAAGACAATTTCAAGCTGTGTATCAGCCGCCCGATTTTTTGGCTTAATCAGAGAAGGTTCCTTGCGGAGGAACCGGTGTGTCCGAAGAGAACGAGACACAGAGCGTTAAGCCAGGCGAATATGAGAGCTCCGATTTCGGGGCTTTTTGTTTTTCGGCCGTTCGCTCAATCTTCGATTGTCCTCCCGTACTCCATAATCGAATTATTAAAGAACAGGCGGACGGCCAACATTCTCAGCGGTTTCATTGACCTCAATGATTATCGACAAACCGCCAGCCTCTCGGTGGGCTCAAGCACCGAGCCATTTACAACATCCAGCAAGCCTAGATTCCCAACGGGACGATGCTCACTCCGCTGGATTTCTTTTTTTTAGCGCATGAAACAAAGACAGCTAACAGTTACGTATAAACGTGTAGAGGATTTAATCCCGTACGTTAATAACGCTCGTACTCATTCCGACGATCAAGTTACGCAAATAGCCAGCTCGATTAAAGAGTTCGGATTTAATAACCCGATATTGACCGACGGCGAAAATGGCGTAATCGCAGGTCACGGCAGACTGTTAGCCGCTAAGAAATTAGGCTTAGAGACTGTACCGACTATCGAGCTTTCAGGATTAAGCGAAGCACAGAAAAAAGCGTACATCCTTGCTGATAACAAAATAGCGTTAAATTCCGGCTGGGACGAGGAATTATTAAAAATTGAGCTGGACGATCTACAGCTTCAAGGAATTGACCTCGAAACTGTCGGTTTTTCTGCCGAAGAACTTCAAAATATTATACCCCCCCTTTTTTAGTTCTTACGGAGGATTCGGACGATGACGAAATCGACGAGGATAAAGTGAGCGAAGCTCTGACGATTGAGCCGATTTCCTACGCTGGCGCAGCTTGGCGTTGTGGACGCCATTTAGTTATCTGCGGCGATTCAACGATCAAAGATAACGTCACTATCGATACAAAAGAGTTTGACTTACTTCTTACTGACCCTCCGTATGGGATAAGCATTGTTTCCTCAAGCGGGAATGTCGGCGGCGGAAACGTCGTTAAGACTAGAAAGTATTTACCAGTTAAAAACGATGAAACAACGGAAACCGCGTTAAAGGCGATTGAATTAGCGAAAGGGATTACCAAAAATCAAATTATTTTTGGCGGTAACTATTTCTCTGAGGTATTGCCTTCTTCACCTTGTTGGCTCGTATGGGACAAACAAAATACAGGTAATTTCGCCGATTGTGAATTGGCTTGGACAAGTTTTAAAACTGCGGTTCGTAAGTTTGAGTGGATGTGGAATGGCTTAGCTCGTCAAGGAATACGCGCCGAAGAAGGCAAGGAGCGTATCCATCCGACTCAAAAACCAGTCGGCTTATTAGCTGAGATTCTCGAAAAATACTCTCAACCGAATCAAACAATATTAGATATTTTTGGCGGCTCAGGTTCGACGCTTATCGCGTGCGAGAAAACGAATCGTATTTGTACGATTGTTGAATACGAACCTGCGTATGTAGATTTAATCGTTAAACGTTGGCAGGAATATACGGGACAAAAAGCCGTTGACTTCGTTTCCGGCAAGGAGTTCGACGATTTATGCCAAGAAAAAAAATTGAAATCGATTTAAAGAAAGTCGAAGAATATGCGCAGATATGCGATAACGAAGAAGAAATCGCATTAGCGTTAGGCATAGGCTATGCGACTTTAAAAAGGCGAAAAAAAGATAACGAGCTTTTTGAGCTTGCGATAAAAACGGGTAGAGCAAAAGCTAACGCCTTTGTGGGTGGCAAGTTGATGGCTCTCATCCGAGAGGGAAATCCGGCAGCGACCATTTTTTACATGAAGAGTCGCTGTGGGTGGAAAGAGACTGACAGGAAGGAGATCACTGGAAAAGACGGTGAACCGGTCAAGGTCGATAAAGTTAACCAGCTGGATCTAAGCAAGCTCACCTTGGAACAGTTAGACGCGCTGGAGGGTATTGTGAATGCGGCTTCCAACGATAAAGGAGATCAGGATAGCTAAGGCCCGAAAGGGCTTGTCTTACTTCACATTGCACACAAAACCTGACTACCTGCTCGGCTGGGTACACAAAGAAATTTGTGATGAGCTAGACAGGTTCCTGCAGGACGTGGCGGACAAAAAGTCTCCTCGGCTAATTATCACGATGCCTCCGAGATCCGGGAAGAGTGAGCTTGTTTCTAGGCGCTTTCCGGCTTTTGCCCTTGGGAGAAATCCGGAGCTTCAAATCATCGCAACATCGTATTCTTCAGACCTATCACAGCGCTTCAACAGAGATGTTCAGCGCGTAATAGATGATGAGAAATACTTTGACCTGTTTCCGAATACTCGGCTCAGCAAATCGAGAGTGCGTACCGACTCCCGGGGATCCTATATAAGAACCTCTGACCTCTTCGAGATTGTTGGTCATGCCGGCGCCTATCGTTCTTGCGGTGTGGGTGGGGGCATAACAGGTCAGGGTGCCGATATCCTGATTATCGATGACCCGATTAAAGACCGAGCTCAAGCAGGTTCTAAGACTATTCGAGACTCCATTTGGGATTGGTACACATCGACCGCATACACCCGACTGTCTCCCGGAGGAGGCGTCATCGTAATGGCCACCCGTTGGCACACAGACGATCTGATTGGTCGATTGATCCAGAGAATGGGAGAGGGAGATACATTCCGGATCGTGAATTATCCGGCAATTGCGGAGCATGACGAATTGCACCGCAAAGCTGGGGAAGCCCTGCATCCTGAGCGGTATCCGCTCTCAACTCTGCTGCAGATCCAGAAAACGATCGGCAGTCGTGACTGGGAGGCACTGTATCAGCAGCATCCGGTTCCCGATGGCGGTGCTTTATTCAAGCTCGAGTGGTTTAGAAGATGGACAGCAACAAGCCTTCCGCCAGAGTTTGACCATACGCTCATGTCGTGGGATATGACGTTCAAGGATTCCAAAAACTCCGACTATGTGGTCGGTCAAGTGTGGGGCAAAAAAGGACCGAATTTTTACCTGCTTGATCAAGTACGGGGCCAATGGGATTTTGTGAAGACAAAAGAGATGGTCCGAGTTCTTGCCCATAAGTGGCCGCGTGTTGTCCGGAAGCTGGTTGAAGATAAGGCGAACGGATCGGCGGTGATCTCTGAGCTGAAATCTACGGTTTCGGGATTTGTTCCGATAACGCCCACTGAATCGAAAGAGGCCCGGGCATCGTCCGTCACTCCTTATTTTGAGGCAGGGAATGTTTTTATTCCGGAAGACAGTGCAGCGCCTTGGGTGCCGCATTACGTCAGTGAGTTGCTTGAGTTTCCTGCAGGTTCTCACGATGACCAGGTGGACAGCACAACTCAGGCATTGAACTATTTCCGCAACGGCTCAGGCGTCATTCTGACCCGAGAGCAGATGCAGCAGGCACGTTTTAGATTTTGAAAATCATGAATCAACTGGACGAAAACAAACGCCGAAAGATCAATCAAGAGATCCTCGACGCGGCAGGCTCTCGCTTCGTGCCTCCTAGAACATCGTTCTCTTCGGAAGATGCTAAAGCGCTCTTTTATCCTCCGATCACTTTGAACACCAAAGAGCCGGAGAAAGAGGAGTCTCGCTTCACGAACGATGCCGCGATTGGCTCGAGTTTCAACGCGTACTATGCATCTTTGACACAGCACGCTTTGGACCTAGGACAGTTCCCGATGACATCGTTTGTCGGTTACGGTGTCCTTCAGAATATCGCCCAAAACGGCATGATCCGCACCTGTATTCAGACTGTCGCGGATGATATGTGCCGGGAATGGATTCAGGTAGAGGGCGGTGAAGACGAATCGGCGGATAACGTTAATCAGCTCCAAGATCTGCAGGAGAACAAGTATCGACTGAGACGGCTTTTTAATGAAGCCCTGAGCCTCGTCGGCTTCATGGGAGGATGCTTCATTTTCGTTGACACAGGAGTCGAAGGAGAGGCTCTAAAGCTCCCTCTTAATTTCTCTGACAAATCAGCAGAACTGGTTGGCGAGGATAAGTCGGTCAAATTTATTGTCATTGATCCGGTAAATGTCTCGCCTGGTTTTTACAACGCCAACCAGCCGCTCAAAGATGATTACCTTAAGCCAAAGTCTTGGTTTGTTTTTGGGCAAGAGGTGCATGCATCTCGTCTTATTCGACTGGTTGACAATGAGCCCCCTTTACTTCTGAGACCAGCCTATAACTTCCTTGGAATCCCACAGGCTCAGATCTTATGGGACTATGTGCTGCACTGGAACAAGGCCAGAGAAACGGGCGTCAGCATTCTGGAGAAACTCAACCTCACGGTATTCAAAACAAATTTTGCTGAGGCTTTTGAAGCTGGCGGGATTGAGCAGTTAGACGCGAAGATGATGCTCTTACAGCGTTATCGCTCTAATGAGGCCATTTTTGCCTGTGATTCTTCCGAGGATCTGCAGAACATCACACTGACGATCTCAGGAGTTGAAGGCATTATTCGTCAAGCTCTGGAATTCATTGCGGCCATTAACCGTACACCGGCGGTCAAGCTGCTCGGAATCTCTCCGAGCGGTTTCAACGCTACCGGTCAGAGCGACATCCGGAATTACTACGACCATATCAAATCAAAACAAGAGCTCAATCGAGACGCAATTCAAACTGTCTTGAAAGCTATCCAGTTGGTGGAATTTGGACACGTTGATCAGTCCATTACATTCAAATTCAACGAACTTGGAGAGGCAGATGCCGCGGCCACAGCAATCACGGCCAAGACGAAGGTCGACATGTTGGCTGTTCTGCAGGACCGCAATGTTCTGAGTGCTGAAGAGGTCCGTGAGTTTGTCCGACGCGATTCCGATATGGGTTTGGACTTCATTCCGGAAGAATTGCCGGAAGGGATGGAGGGAGAGCTCATGACCGATGATCCCAGTCAGCAGAATGAGCTGATGAACAACTTCCTGAAACAGCGCTCGGCCGAGAACGTGGCGCCGGCGCCGAAGGTTGATGAAGACAAAGCTGGAGAGATTTTCTAATGAAGACTGCTCGTGCTGTTCAGCCGAATCTAGGCAGACAGGCAAAGTTCAAAAAGAAGCTCGACACCTTCTTGCGGTCCTTTAGAAATAGGATTCTCAACGAGATTCTCCTTTATCTGTCCGATGCTGGAGGATTGACCGAGGACGCTTCCTTAACGTTCCGTCCGGACGATCCTCTCGATCGCGCACGGCTGCGGAATATCAAGGAACGAATTAACCGCTTGGTTCTTCGTGATCCGGATAGATTCCGTCGCAATGTTGATGACTTCATAGCCCGTAACATGGGCAACTGGATAAGAACGGCGGATCGGGAAACACGCCAGATTGCTGAGTGGTACGTGAAAAACCTTGCCGCCGATGTCTCGACAGCTCAAAAGGCATCGCTCAAGGCGGCGGGCATTCCTGATTCCGTTTTTGCTTATGAGATGAGGCAGACGCGCAAGCACTTCTTCATCACGCCTCAGGCAATAAATGAACTACCGGGAATGGTCGCCGACACGACGAGCCTCATCAGCAACATCACAACATCCGAGCTGACAAATATTCGCTCTGCCTTTATGGATGCTTACGAAGGTCATGGCACGTATTCGCAGATTGTGGAAGCCCTTGGACGATCTTCTTCATTTACGGCTCAACGAGCTCAGCGTGTGGCAATTGACCAAACGCTGAAACTGAATCAGCAGATTCAGCAGGCCAACTGCAAAGGTTTAGGGATTACTCGAGGGGTTTGGATTCATGTCCCTGGCAAGTACACCAGTCGAGAAAGCCACATTGAGATGAACGGAAAAGAGTTTGATCTTTCTAAAGGCCTGTACGACAAGGAGGTCGGTCGGAACGTGATGCCCGGTGAGCTTTATTGGTGCAGATGCCAGTTCAGAAGCATCCTTCCGGATTAAACATTTTCGAGGTTATTACTGTGGGAAATCTAAAACGCACGGTTGCAATTGATTCTGTGAGTGTTCGATCTGTGGACGACAACGGTTTCCTCCATGTCCAAAAGTCTCCGCTGACAAGAGTTCAAGTTGCTCCGTATTACGGGAAAGAGATTGCAGGCTGGCGAGAGCTCGGATTAGACCCTGAAAATATCTATTACGCCTATCGACCGCCTGAAGAACTTAGTTCTCCCGAAACTATTCAATCAATTAACGGTATCCCGATTCATCTGGAGCATCACGATGATCACGGAGCCCCCGAGAACAAACAAACCCGTGTGGGTACTACCGGAACGGACGGAGCTTTTGAGGCTCCGTTTTTAGTTAACTCTCTACATATTTACGACCAGGACGCACGCAGCAGGATCGAGGACGGTTCAATGCGTGAGTTGAGCCTGGCATATACGTTCGAGCCCGACTTCACGCCGGGAGAGACACCTGATGGAGAGAAATACGACTATGTGCAACGCCGGATCAGAGCGAACCATCTGGCGCTTGTGGAAACTGGGCGCGCTGGGCCTGAGGTAAGAGTTCGCGATTCTAATAAGGACTTTCTCAATATGGAAAAAGATGACGCTGTTGAGCAGGCTGAAGTGACGTTAGCAAAGGCGATTATCGATTTGCATTCCGTTGATCCCAACGGAAAAATCGTTGACGGCGCTCAAGATGATGACAAAGACGCGATGATTCAAAAAATCATCGAAGGACTGAAGGCAAAAGGCCTGACGGACGAAGAAGCTGAAAAGCTTAAGACAACTCTGTCTGACCTGGCTTACTCTCAGGCTACAGGAGACGAAGATCCCAAGCCTGATGATCAAAAAGAGGCACAGGACGACGATCCGGAGCTCGATGAAAAAATGAAGGATCCGAACTTCAAGGCTGGTTTTGAAGCTGGCGTCCTTTATGGCGAAAAACGTGAGAAGGACGATCCTAAACGCCTCGATTCTGATCACGAACGCGAAGGCGAAGAACGCTATCTCGAAAAAGAAGCAGAAGATGCACTGAAATCCTGTGGTCTTGATGAAGCTTCTGAAGAAGAGAAGAAGGCTTTTGCTGCCGGATTGAATTACGCCCAGAAGAAAGATGAAGGCGCACAAGATGAGGATCCGAAACCTGATGATGGCAAAGAAGAAAAGAGTTCTGCCTCTGACTCCATGAAGATTCTCCGAAACGCCATCTACTCTGAACTGGCCGCAATCGAAGAAGTCAAGCCGGTGTTAGGTGTTATCCGTGCCGGATCCTATGACTCCGCAGGTTCCATCTATGTGGCAGCACTCAAGAAACTCGGTTTGAAAAACATCCCCGCATCCGAAGCTCGTTCTGCGTATCGCGCCTACATGCAGGGTCGAAAGGCCTTAGCTGGTGCGAAAGACTCCGGCGCCAAGGTGACCGAGAAGCCGACTGCCGTCAGCGCAATTTTGAACAATGTTAAATAAATAGGAGATTTTTTGATGCTTCAAAAATCTGTAGGTCTCTATCCTGCTATCGGTATTCCAGGACAGCAGGTTGCATTCAATCAGGCCGTCTACACGCCTCAGAACTACTTGTCTGACGGTACTGTCCAGTGCGGTGGTTTTGCGTTTGCTGTAGCCGCCTCCACAACCGGAACAGCCGTGAAATTCCCAATCGCATCCTTGAAGGGCTCTGCAGGGGCCAAACCGATCGGTTTTGTTGAGCGCACGTTCACAGCGTCCATCGAGCTGGGCACAGATACTCCGGACATTTATCCGAAAGGGGCTGAGCTGACGATTGCCGTTCGAGGTGACTACTACATCGTCGCACCTGCGGCAGCAACCATCGGTCAAGCTGTTCTCTGTGATCCGACCACTGGCGCCATCACATTTGGTGCTGCCGGCGCCGCAAATGACACCGGTTGGACAGTTCAGACGGCTGGGGCAAAGGGCGACACGATCATCATTTCCAATCACGGCCTCGGTTATCAGCCTGCCGCGAGCGGATCCTAATCTGAGGTAAAAAATGAACGATTTTGAATTAGCAAAGCAAAAAGGCGTGCATGGTGTGGAAGCAAAAGGATTCATGTCCTATTCCACAGACGCCAAAGGTAAGATCAACGTCGACTACGATGCAACGGTTAAGGCAATGGCTCGAGATGCCGCATTGCAGACTCCCGTGTCTGTCGGCGTCCCTTCCGTCTTCACGACATTCATTGACCCGCAGGTCGTCCCCATCCTGTTTGCCGCCCAGAACGCTACAAAGATTTTCGGCGAAGAAAGAAAGGGTGACTGGACAGATAACTTCTTCACCTTCCCGGTCGAAGAGTATGCCGGCAATGTGACTCCTTACTCTGACTTCGCAGAGAACGTCTCCACAGACGTGAACGTTGATTACCCGACTCGCGAAAACTTCTTGTTCCAGACCGTCATCAAGTATGGCGATCGTGAAGTCGGCCTTGCGGCCAAGGCCAAGTTGAATGTTGTTTCTTCTAAACAACAGGCTTCTGCTTACGTGATGGCGATGGCTCACAACAAGTTTGCGCTTTATGGCGTCGAAGGTAAGAAGGTCTACGGTCTGTTAAATGACCCGAACCTGAACGCTTCGATTTCTCCGATCTCCATCACCACGGGATCTACCGCTAACTCTACGTGGACAGCAAAGTGCGCTGCACAGCCTGAGAAGACTGCCAACATTGTCTATAACGACATTAACAAGCTTTGGGCTGAAATTAGCAAGAATAACGGCGGTTTGGTTGATCAGAACTCCCGCATCATTCTCGCTGTCAGCAACACCAGAGCTCCTTACCTGACCGAGCCGAACTCCTTCGGTCTTACGGCCATGACTATGCTCAAGCAGTCATTCCCCAACATCGAGGTTGTTCAGCTTCCTGAGCTGACTACAACGGCTGGTGAAATGCTGTACATGACTGTTCCAGACCTGTTTGGCATTGAGACTGGTATCTGCGCATTCTCTGAGAAGTATTTCTTGGGTCGTGTGGTTCCGGAAATGTCAAGCTACAAGCAAAAGGTCGTTGGCGGAACTTGGGGCGCTGTTATTCGTCGTCCCAGCCTCGTTGCCACGATGCTCGGCATCTAACCTGAACTAACCAGCTACGGAGGCCCGATCTCTCGGGCCTCTTTCTTAGGAGATTGAAATAATGGCTCGTACAAACACAACTCAGAAAGCAACATCCGGAAAGGTTGTCGCAGACAATTTCAGCAATACCCAGAAGAAGAGCACTGCTAAAACTCAGTCCACGGTGATCATTGCTTGCACTCTGGCACACGGCCTCAAATTTGATGATGTGCCGAATGGCAATGGCGGAACAAAAACGATCGTTTTTCCGGGCGTAAATGATTCGCTTAGAGGAAAACGTGACGGGATCCTGCTGGGCAAGGGAAACTCTGTCGCATTCCAGATCGATAAAGAGGACTGGGAAAACATCAAGCGCATGCATGGTCAGGAGGCTGTATTCACAGGCGTGAATGGCGGTATTCCGTGCCTGCTTGAGATGAAATCAGTTCAAGAATTCAGAGGCCGCGAGGACGAGTTAAAAGAAGCGTCCCACGGCCTCAATCCGATCGATCCTGAATCGGTCAACGTTGAAGAAGTTAAGAACGAAGAAGGTTAACAAAATGGCTGTCGTCGTCTTTGATCCTGAAAAATTTCGAATCCTTCATCCTGCGTTTTCGGATGAAGTTAAATTCCCGGACGAAACTCTTCAGTTCTACTTTGATGTGGCGGTGGAGTTCGTGGGGAATACGGACGCCGACAGCTTTGCTCCCTATGATCCGGACAACAAGATCTATACAAGGGAGCGCCTTCTTGATCTTGCAACCTGCCACCTGCTGACACTCAGCCAGCAGCCGAACGGTCAGGTTGGCAGGATTGCTAGTGCTACGCAGGGAAGTGTGAGTACCAGCTTTGATCTTCTGAAAACGAATACTTTTGTCGGAGATTGGTGGGCTCAAACACAATGCGGCGCCATGTACTGGACGCTGACTGCTAAATACCGAATCGGCGGCCGAGTTTATCCGGGAAACAATTACCATCCGTGGGGATGATGATGGGCATCAAAATCACATCTAACAATGCGTTCAAAAAGCTGTCAGAGAAACTCAAGGCCGATAGCAATAAAAAACTAGAGGTCGGAATAATGATTCCGGACATTGCCACCATTGGGATGTATTTGGAATATGGGTGGACCCAATCAGTGACGAGTAAGCAAGGACACTATCTGTCAGCCCAGCTAGGACTTCCTCCGAACAGCAAATTCACGACCCTGTACATGCCTCCGCGTCCGTTTATGAGAGCCACATACGCTCAAAAACGAATGGATTGGCAGGAGAAATTTAGGTCCCGCTTCCTAAAAACGTTCGACATAACGCATTCGTTAGGCGTCATGGGGCAAATGGCTACCGATGACATCAAGCAAACGATTCGAGAAGCAGGTATTCCTGCTGGTTCATTTCCTAAACGATCAGAGCTAACGATGGCACTGATGCAGGCAAGAGGAGAAATGGACAAGGCCAAGAAAGCTAAAGGGAAAGGCACTCTGCCTAATAACGTGATGACCACGAAGCCTTTGACGCTGAGTGGCGTCCTGCAAAGCTCAATAACTTGGAAGGTTTCCTAATGTCTCTCAACCTACATGCAATTGTCCGTCAGGCAATAAACGCCAACTATGCTGACGAAACCTTCAAGCTGTATCGATCGGTCGGTCAAAAGAATGTAGGAGGGATTGTCCAAGCGTATTACGCACCAGCAGAGGAGATTCAAGGGAATTTTCAAAGCGAAGGCGATAGCGCGTTGGATCATGCCAACTTAGCCGGACAGAACACCATCATCCGGCGCCTGTATCTCTTCGCATCGAGCGACCAGAAGCAGCGACCTTGGGCAATCTATAGGCCATTAGCGAGGTCGGGAGATTATGTCGAAGACTCCAAGGGAGGCCAGTGGCTGATCACTGCGGTGATTGAAGATTTTTCCGATGCCGGTTGGGAGGCGGTCCGCTGCACACTCCAAACCACGCCTCAGAAGTTGAATATCGCGGAAGATGAAGATGAAAGCACAAAACCTGACCCCGAACATCCGGACAGCAATCCAGGAGTTTCTTGAGATATTTGCAGTTCCGGCTGTGGCGCCGGAAAACATCTTCTACGGGAACCAAAATAATCTAGCTTTGCCTCCTGAAGGAAACGATTACGTCATCTATTCCTACATCTCAAGCGTCCGCCATGGAACGAGTGCTGAGGATTGGGAGAAGGACCAAACCGATGACAATGTTTACCTCTCAACGACTACAGAGGTTTTGGTTCAGGTCGATTGCTACGCCTCGACATTAAACGGCTCGGACGGCATGAATGCGATGCTGAGGGCTCAGGCCTTGGAGACCGTATGCAGGTCTCAGGTCGGCGTGAAGTTCTTCGTTGATAGAGGAATCAGCCTGCTTCATGCGGATGATCCGAGAGACACAACCATTATCGGAGACTCCGATAACTATGTCCGGAGATCCACGCTGATGATTCACCTCAGCATGCAGAGCCAGATCAAGGTGTCGATGGGATTCTTTAGTGCGGTTGATGTGGACTTGAAAAACGTTGATGTGAGCTACCCGCCGAAGGAAAAGCAATGAACGCGCAACTTGCTTTCAAACTTGGGCGTGCATTCAAGCTTGGACTAATGTATGGGCTTGGGAGAACTTACGCAACAAACCCTGGTGATGCTCAGGATGCTGCAAAGTGGATAACGGTGAATGGCACTCATATACCAGTCGGTAAGAATGGCAAACTGGAAGGGAAAGTAGGAAAGAAGGTAGAAAGCCAGCAGTCCTATCCGAAATCGGGGAAAAATCTCATTGAGAGTCCGCCGTCAAAGGATATTCATAGTTACTTGCAAAAGGCCGGAGGTAATCCCGCTAAAGCTATCGTCCTCTATTACGACAATGAACTGCGAGGAGGTTCGGTTAGCACTGAGGTGGAGATATCTGGGAAGAAGCAAACAGTTTCTGTCGTTTTCGATGGCAAAGGGAGAAAGGAATTTAAGAAATTTTCCGGGCACCTACGAGAAATACTAGAGGTTCTTCCTTTTGTTCCAGAAGTAATAGAAAAAGGCTCCTACTTCGGGAGGAAAGAGGCTGTCAACCATACTCCGCAAGTGGCCTTTCATACAAAAATGAAAAACGTAAGGGTTAATGGCATTAAAAAAACAGTGGCTGTCGATATAGGAGAAACGTCAAGCACTGACTTCCATGCGTACAACGTCAACACCGAAGGAAACCGATGGTTTGATAAGAAAAAGGCTTCTTTTGAAATTGAAATGAGAAAAAGAAAAGCCAGAGACGCTGTGCTATTACCGCCACCTAAGGGCTCGGTGAAAGGTTTACACCGGTCAACAGAACAATCTCTAGCTATAGGTGAGATTTTAGAACGGCCCGAAGAGCCGGTCAAGATGTCAGTCCTAAGAATAAGAATTCTATGAAAAAAATAGCCCCGATCAGTTGGTAGCTGAGCGGGGTTTGAGTTAACTGATTGCAAGGGAATCAGTCAATATGAACATTTTACACGACCTAGCGGAGGCCCTAACCATGGTCACTGCCGTTCCTTTGTATGCAGCTCTTCCTGTTTACCTAATCGGTTACGGGTTCGCAGTTTGGGTGATTGCGAAAGCGATTAAGGCTGTAAAGGATATTTTCAAATAGATGAGTTTCTGGTGTGGCTCATAGCCGCTCCATAAAAATTATCGTCGGCGCCATCTGGCGCTTTTTTATTTTGAGGAAAAATATGTCAATCAATGCATCGCGACTCGTTTCTATCACTCCGAGAGTGATAAGCGCTGGGAGCGCCGATCTTGAAACAAACGGTCTGCTGCTGACCCAGAATGCTCTGATTCCTGCAGATTCTCCGGCACTGGAATTTGTGACCGCTGCCGCTGTCGGGAATTACTTTGGTGCGGAGTCTCCTGAGGCAGACTTTGCTAATCAATATTTCTCTGGCGTAAACAACCAGCAGAGAGCGATTCAGCGTCTTTTTGTAGCCCGCAGAATCAATGCAGATGCCGCCGCTTGGATTAAGTCAGCTCCGATCACTGCTCAACTTTCCGAACTGACAGCCATTAAGACCGGTTCCCTGACGATTTCGGTCAACGGCACAGAAAAAGAAGTCGTGAACCTCGACTTCTCTACGGCCAAGTCGTTCAGTGACGTTGCAACCGAGCTGGCTTCTGCAGTCGGTGCAGTTTCCGGCGCCTTTAACTCTGATCAAAATGCCATCATTCTGACTACAACAGAGACAGGCGATACAGCTTCAATTTCTTTCGCGACAAAAGCGACTACAGGAACAGACGTATCCGCACTGCTCGGCTTGACTGAGGATTCCGGTGCCGTTCTCTCTCAAGGTTCAGATTCTCTAACACCTGCTCAGAACATGAATCTTGTCACCTCTGTTTCTCGCAATTGGGTCGGATTCACAACTCTTTATGCAACAGAGGTGGCTGAGGCTTCCGCTTTAGCGGCTTGGGCCGACATTGATGATGACTACGTGTACTTTGATTGGTCCACAGATACAAAGATGCTGGATCAATCCACCCAGTCCACAACGAAAGCCGCCCAATTAGCTGAAAGTAATTACAACTGTTTGGCGATGGTTTACGGTACCGCTCAGGATGCCGCGGCCTTCCTTGCAGTTGGTGCCTCAATCGATTGGTCTGCAATTCAGGGTATCAAGACATGGTTCGCAAAATCTGCTTCCGGAATTAAGGCATCCGTTCTCAGCGACGAAGTGGCTGAAGCATTAGATGATCTCAAGGTCAACTATGTCGGCGCATTTGCGACACGCAATGCAGAGTTTGACTTCATAAATCGTGGTTGTCTCCTCTCCGGAATTTATCAGTGGATTGACGCTCTGTACGGAATGATTTGGTTCAAAGCCCGCATTCAGCGTCAGATCATGGACGGGTTCGCGGCTATCAATCGCGCTCCCTACAACGCCACCGGTTTTGCTTATGTCGAGGCATGGTTGCTCGATCCCATCAACGATGCCCAGCGCAATGGCGTGATTGATACAGGATTGGCTCTGTCCAACTCGCAGGTTCAGCAGTTGCTAACAGAAACCAATAACTCGACGATCAAACAGGATCTCTACTCCAAAGGTTACTGGTACCTCATTGAATCTCCTTCGGCAAATGTGAGAACTCAACGAGGAAGTCCCCGCTTGGGACTTTGGTACACGTATGCCGGAAGCATCCAACGAATCGAAATGCCACTGACCGCAGTCATGTAATCAACATTTCACAACCGCAAAGACCCGCCGCAAGGCGGGTTTTTCATTTAGGAATGGATAAAAATGAAACCGAAATTAGATATCACATCCGCCAATGCGTCAGCAGTGATGACGATTGAAGAGCTTTACCCGAATGGTTTGAAGCTGGAAAGATTCTCGACAGATGCCGCTATCGCCGCTGATTCTCAACAGGTTGCCGAGACTCGTATGGGCGTAGATGGCTTCATGGCAGCGGGCGTTACTCCGAACATCTACCCTGTAACGATCACGCTTGAGGCAAACTCTCCGACTGCGACAGCATTCACTACGCTTTACGAAGCAATGAGCGCCAACAAACAGCTCTATGTTTGCAACCTGACAATCAGGATCCCGTCTATCGGCAAGACCTACCAGTTCTCAAATGGTGTGCTGCAGACGGCAAATCCGATGCCGGCACTTAATAAAGTTCTGGCGCCTACAACTTGGGTATTCCACTTTGAGTCCATGGAGCGAATCTAAATGAAGGAACCGAAAGTTATCAAATTGGAAGACGGCGGTAATCAGCTGACCTTCAAGATTTATCCGTTTCCTGCAACTAAAGCTGAAGATCTAATGATCCGGATTGCCTTGATGACCGGCAAAAACCTCGATATTGAGAGCGAAATGGGATACAGAGACGTGATCAAAGCGCTTGTCAGTGTTCCACATGTAGAAGCCAAGGCCCTTTTAGATGAACTGCTTTCCGAGGTCTATAAGGTGGATGGTAAGAGTGAGATCAAATTCTCCTTCGATGACGCAGACGGTTATATCTCCAGTCCGTTGACTATCCTCAAACTCAGAATTGAAAGCTTCAAGGCGAACTTCGGTTTTTTTCCCGACTTGATACGCCAGTTCTCCCCCGCCGTGCAGAATTCTTAGCCGATTGTGCCAAGGTTAGAGGCGTAGCTGTAACCACTCAGCTATCGCCTCTGATCTCCCGTTTAATCAACGGCGGCATGGCGTCCCTGGTCGAGCTTCAGACACAACTAACGCTGGAAGATGCCTACGCATTAGACGAGGCACTTTTGATTAAGAACTACAACTCGTGGGTGGCGCAAAAGAGCGCTTAATAACATGGCTCAAAAGACCGACTCTTTAGTAATTGATGTATCCGTCAACTCGAACGACGTAGTTAAATTTTTCGAGCTGATGTCTGAGAAACTGAATCAGTTGCTCGGGTTTGCGCAGGAAGCAGGCGCAAAGCTTGACGCTCTGGGAGAAGGCTCTGACGGTATCAAAGATGTTTCTTCTTCGATAAATGAGGTTGGACAAAACGCCAAGAAAACCTCTAAAGAAGTAGGAAAGGTTGGAGAGAGCGGCGAAACAGCAGGGAAGAAGGTTGTTAAATCTTCCAAGGATGCATCAAAATCGCTTTCTCAGCTCGATTCTGTAGCCAAGCGAGTATTTGCCTCCATCAAAAGCTACGCCGCTCCTTTGGCGGCTATGTTTGGTGCCAAATTCATGTTTGGCAATTACATAGATGAAGGCGCAAAGCTTGACGACATCTCTAAAAAGGTCCGGATGAATGTGTCCGAGATTGATGCATGGCGAAAAGCGAACGTAGCAGCAGGCGGAAGCGCCGAGGCATTCACTCAGGCCATGCAAGCGTTTACTGAGCGCACCGGAGCAAGCGGAGAAGTTTTCCTTCATATGGAAAAACAACTCAACGGCATGACAGGAGCTCAAGCAAACTACGCTCTGAAATACCTCGGACTGACCCGTGAAAGCGCCGCAGTTTTTCTGCAGAACAACAAGCAGATGGGGGAGCTGGTTGAGACATACCGGAAACTCGCCTTGACGCCTAAAGATGCAGAGAATGCCAGACGCTTCAAAATTTCGTGGCAAGTGACCGGAATGGCGATTCAAAGTATCGGTAATGGAATTGCGAAATTTTTCCTTCCGTACATTGAAAAAGCTGTTACGACATTTGGCAAGGAATCGGCTTTTATTGGAGAGCACAGCCAATTTATTCAGTTAGCCCTTAAAGGCATTTCGATAGCCGCGGTCTTAGCATTCGGACCAAAATCAGCCTTGATGATGTCCGGAAAACTATTGGGCGCACTGACAAGCCCGATTGGTCTTCTTATAGCCGGAGTTCTCCTGCTTGCCGGAGCTATCGATGACTTGATTGTCTTCACTAAGGGCGGACCGAGTGTATTTGAGGATTTCCTGAAATCTGTAGGTTATACAGATGATCAGATCAAAGGAATCCGCAAGTCGTTTCAGGATGCCTGGCAGTCGATCTCTGATCTATTAGACAAACTTACGCCGCTTAAAGACATGTTCCTGAAGGCCTTCGGGGACGCGGTTGTGGCAGCCATAACAGCGGTCGTGGGGTTTATCGGGGATTTAGCGAAGAACATTGCGAACCTGATAAATACCGTTCCAAAGATGAAAGAAAATTTCGTAAAGGCAGGAAACGAAATTAAAGCCGTCTGGGACGGGATTTTTAATTGGTTTGAAGAAAAATTCAAAATCTTCACAGATTGGGAAATGCCGGACTGGGTTTCTAAGTCTGCAAACGTTGTGGGCGGATGGTTCGGTTTTGGTGACGATAAGAAGGCACTAGTTACAGCACCTCCGGGAGCTCAGGCCGGCGCCGCCGCTTCGATTGTTCCTAGGGCTTCCTCTTCGGTTATCAACGCGCCGATGAAGACGGATGTCAGCATTACGATTCAAGGTAATGCCGATCCTAAAGCCGTACATGACGCCGCCTACCGTGCGGTCATGGAAGGTCAGGGAGATTATGAGGATATGCTGCAGAATGCGGCCAGCGGATATCGTCAAGGTGGTGGTTAAATGGCTAGTCTAAACTCTGTAATGTCCATGGGATGGGCGGTAGTCGGAAATAACCTTCTGCCGTTCGTTCCGTACACCTCTATTGGAGCAGTTGATGCAGATAAATCTTCAAGGGTTCCTACAGAGCCCATTGAAAACGGCCAGCTGGCAGCATTCAACATTGTGCGGGAACCTGAGCGGGTTAATGTAGAGTTTTTATTTAACGGTAATTACGCCATTCAGGTTTTGGCCCTTGCCATGCTTGATAGGCGATTAAACAGTACCGACACCTGCACGATATTTAGCCCTGCCAAAATTTGGCGAAATATGGCGCTCGATCATTATGATTTTTCACGAACTCAAACGACGGGCGCCTCAATGCTCAACGTTCACGCCTCGTTCGTTGAAATTGTCTCTGTAAACCTAAGCCAGCAAAAAACCTCGTACTCGCCAAAGCGCGCAACCTCGGCCAATAAGGTGAATACCGGGCAAGCCCAAGTGAAACCAGGGTTCTTAAAGAGTATTACCAACTTATTTAGCAAATGAACCAAATCGTTATAAGTGCTCTTCCGTTTCAAGAGTTTTCGTGTGTTCTTGACGGTCAAAACTGTGTGATCACGTTACGTCAAGTTGCCGAATATCTCTTTTGTGACCTAATGGTTGAAGGTGTCCAGATATTCTCTGGGCGCCGGTGCTGTGTAGGGACAGACATCAATTGTTATCCGACGCCTCTATTTTCGGGGCGTTTGTTTTTTGTCGATACCTTAGGGAACTCAGACCCTCAATACGAGGGACTGAACTCAAGATGGCTGCTAGTTTACGAGGAGGCAGAAAATGCCGTCACTACTACCACAAATTGATAAAAATACGGCGTACACGCAAAAAGAAGTAGCGGTTACGGTAACTCTGGATGGGCAAGAGGCTATTACGTTTCAAGGGTTCGCTGTCAAGTGCTCGATTGAAAAATCTGGCTGTCCCGCGTTTCCTAAGGCCAAAATCGAACTCAAAGGATTGTCCTTAGCAACAATGGAGCGTCTGACGCACCTAGGCTTTAAGTCGTTTTCGTTGAAGCGGAACAAAATCAATATTTCTGCAGGTGAAAAGGGCAAAACGTTATCCGTTGTCTTTAAAGGCGAGATCGTTAACGCATGGGCAGACTTTAACGCTGCTCCTTCTCCTGTTTTTAAAATTGAAGCGAACTGCGGCCTGTTCCCCGCGTTAATTCCCCAGCCGCCGATATCGGTAAACGGCAATCAGACTGTAACGGGACTGATTGATCAGATCACTAAAGAGATCGGATACACGCTCGAGAATAACGATATCACCGCTTCGATAAAGGACTGCATTATCGATGGGGATCCAGTCACAAAAATGAGGCGGATTGCTGACGCCGTTGGTGTTGATTTGATTTTTGATGATGAAAAAGTCGTACTCATTAAAAACCATGGCACCCGAAAAACTCAGGGATCAGTTCCTCTGATAAACGCAACAAATGGAATGATCGGGTATCCGACGTTCACGAACAACGGAATTAACGTCTCTACGTTTTTCAGGCCTGATCTACGCATTGGGGCGAATTTCAAATTAGAAACGATCGTCCCTCGAGCCTCAGGAACTTGGAAGATTACGGGTTTGCGTCATGAACTATGTGCAAACGATCCCAGCGCTCAATCGTGGAAGACAAACATAACATCAATTTATCCTAGGTGGTGATATGAGCAATCAAGAATACAGTGCGAATTACAACGATTTCGCAGGCTCCAGTCCCATTAACGCATTAGAATTTTTCGTCAAATCTCTGATCTCTAAAACCGTTTACACCGCGTTCCCCGTAACAGTTACAGCAGTAGAAAGAACAGGAACAGGCTCTGGCGCCGGCTATGTAACTGTTAAACCGTTGCTCATGCCTAGAAACGTTGAGGCTCAAGGGATTGCAGTTACAACTATTCCGAAGTTGCCGTATTTCCGTCTGCAGCACGGAACCGCCGCCGTCATTTGTGATCCAAAAGTTGGCGATATCGGTTTGGCCGTGGTATCTAAGCACGATATTTCAAGCATAAAAGGCGACAACACGCCTAAAGTTCCTGCAACGTTTAGAGAATTTGACCGCTCCGATTCGTTCTATATCGGTGGCTTTTGGGGGCCGGCGCCGTCTACTTTTATTCATATCGAGGACAGCGGGGAGATCACAGTTGAGGCACCTACGAACGTCGTGATTAAAACCGATTCCTGCACGGTCAACAGTAAAACGATCGAGCTAAACGGTTCAGCTTCTATTTCTCTCACTTCGCCGCAAATCAATCTCAACGGCGCGATTAGCGGGGGCGGTTCGGGTGGCGCTAATGCAACCTTTAGCGGGGATGTTAAGGCCAAGGGTATCAGCCTCACTACTCATACTCATTCCGGCGTTCAATCTGGTAACTCCAGCACCGGAGGCCCTCAATGAAAGAACAAGAAGAAATGAGCAGAAAAATAGAATTATTGGAAAACCGAGTTAGGCAGTTGGAAAGGAAACTCTTAAGACCTGTCAAAAACCCACGTTCGAGGAATCCTCAAGAGTTTAAAACTTCTCCTTATTCGAAAACTGGCGGATGCGGTCTAAAAAGGAATCCTGATACTCGCGAATGTTGGGATTGGTAAAAAATGGCTCACACTGCAAAAACAGCTTTATTAAGCTCCGATTGGGATTTACAGCTCACGCCGGAGGGGAATATTTTGCTCACCTCGGGGGCTTTAGCGATAGCTCAGAATCTCGCTAATGAAATCAGACTATGGACCAATGACGCCTATTACCAGCAGGAAAACGGAATCGCGTGGAAAGAGGTACAGCTTGCTAAAAAACTCGATTCGTCAGTTTTAGCTCAAATTATTCATGAGGCAGGCAATCGGGTTGCAGGCGTGAAATCCGTTGATTCAGTAACGATCACTGACGTAGACGAAGAATCCCGAACTCTGCACGGTGAAATCACGATTACTACTGATTCAGACGAAACAACCTCATTTATTTTTTAAACATCATGGCTCAGATTATTTTTAATCCTCTGGTAGGTGTTGAATTGCCTAGCACTCAGGAAATCCGAGAAGATTTAGGTGAAAAAATTCAACAGGCCTTTCAAACATCCCCAACCGACCCGTTGCTCAACATTGAGCCCAGCTCACCGATGGGCCAAGTTTTAGATTTAATCGTCTCAGAAATTGAGGCCAAGAATTCTGAAATCGTATTTTTGGCTAATATGGTCAACCCCGAGACTGCAACCGGCAAATATTTAGACGCATTGGCAGCGCTTTATGGTCTGGACAGAAAAATCTCAGAGCCTACGGTGGTGAATTGCGTTCTAACCGGATTGAAGGGTACGGTGATTCCGTACGGCGCCATCGCTCAGGATTCTCTCGGAAATCAATACCGCCATTCAGCCGCAAACGGAGCTCAGGTTGACGATACAGGCTCGGTGACTACTACGTTCACGGCGATTAATCACGGGCCTCTTGAGGTTGCAGCGGGATCGGTTAATCGTATTGTCACGACGATTGCCGGCTGGGATTCGATTACTAATCCGACTGCAGGTGTTATTGGCAGAGATGAAGAAACGGATGCGGAATTAAGGAACCGCATGATTGAATCCTATGCGGTTAATGCGACAGGCTATGTAGAGGCCATTGAGGCTAATTTAGCGGCCCTAGAGGGTGTATTGGACGTTCGAGTGCTAGAGAACCCGACGAATGCCGAGGTAACGCAGTACGGCGTCGCTATAGATCCTCATTCCATTTTGATCGCTATTGTCGGAGGCGAGGATTCCGATATCGCCAAAACGATTTACCAGCGAAAAGATGCCGGCTGCGGGACCACAGGTGATTATGAAGTTCAGTTCATTGACGAAACGTATTACAACGCCACATATAACTACAAAATCGTCAGACCTCAAAATCAGTCGTTAAAAATTTCAGTTACGTTCTTTGGTACGAGCATGAACGAGACTGAAAAAAACAACGTGATCCAAGCCATAATTCAGGATGCCCTAGGACAGGGTGCTAACGATCGAATTTCGCTTGCAAGTACGGTTTACGCGTCTCGGTTTTATCAGGCGATTCAGTCTCAAACCTCGGCCCCTATTGCCCAAATCCAAGTTGGATTCGGAACCGGGACGCTGGGATCAAGCGTTCAAATACCTGCGAATATTGAACCGACGATAAGCGAATCCGACGTATCAATTATTTTTACCGGCAATTAAATATGGCTGATTCTGTCACTTGGCGGAATATTCTCAGCGTTACGGATTTCCGCAAAATTTCTAACCTCCGATCGTTGATTTCAATCGCCCTGCAGTCGCAGTACTCACACTCAGAGCGATATCGACAACTCGGATTGTTGTTCAATGCTGAAATAGACGCGTCCCCGCAATTGGACGCGTTTTTTAATAACGTTTTGAACCCAGATACAGCTTTAGGCGTGTGGCTGGACTGGTGGGGCAAACGAGTGGGCGTTAACCGCAACCTCGTTGTTGACGGGGTTGATACTCGTTTAGATGACGAATTTTTTAGGTTTTTGATCTTTTATCGCGCCGTCGTAAACGTCTCTAACGGGACCTCTGAAACAATCAATCGACTATTGACAAAACTTATAGGGTTACCGGTTTTCGTCTCTGACTATCAGGACATGACGATACGTATCCGTATTGTCGGAGAACCTACGAGTGTGCAGGTTGCGATTTTGAAAAATTACGGGCTTTTGAACAGGCCCGCGGGTGTTCTCGTAAATGTTGAAGCCGTCGCTCCGAATGAGCTGGTATTCGGTTTCTTCGGTTCTGAACTTCTTCCGTTTAATCAGGGTGTATTTAACCCGGCAAGAAACATTGAGATTTAATCATGTCGAATTATCCTAAGTATTTAATGGCATCACCTATCGGCATTCTGGGCGATATCGTGATTCCGCCGAAAACAGCAACGGAGGCGGGTTTAGGCCGCCTATCTCAGCAAAACGGATGGGGCGTGGTGAACTCACAGCCAATTGAGCAGGGAGGTATACCGCCGTTCAGAACTGACTTCAACGGAGTTTTCTTTCTTCTTTCTCAATTAGTCTATTGGTACCAGCAGGGTGGAATTATGAGGTATTCCGCCACTATTGATTACGAGATCGGGAATGAAGTCTTTCAGAACGGCACTAAATATCGATGTGTAGCGCCTAACGGCCCATCGTCTACTAAAGTGGCGCCGGGATCAGATCGAACCGTTTGGAAAAACATTGATATTACCGTTCCCGCCGGCGCCGTCATGCCGTTTTACAACGTCACTCTTGGCGGATCAGATAAACGACGTCCGATTTTTTGGGGCTCTACTCAGGCTGACGAGGGCTGGGTTCTGTGTGACGGAGGAAGCGATGGCCGCGGCGGATTAACGCCGAATTTGGTAGACAAATTTCTCAAAGGATCGGCGCCGGAAAATCAAGGGAAAACCGGAGGAAGCGCAGAACTCAACATTAACAATATTCAGGTTAATGGCACCATTGGCGGAACGGCGTTAACGGTAGCTCAGTTGCCGCCGCACACTCACGGAGGCTCTACGGCGCCGGCAGGGGATCACTCGCATACTCGTGGAAACATGAACATCACGGGGTCATTTTGGGGCGAGAACGAATGCTATGGAGCCGATGGAGCTTTCAGCAGGAGTGGTGCAGGCTATGCAAATAAATCAGAGGGCAATAACGGTAATCAAAATATTATTAGTTTCGACGCCTCTAAAACATGGTCTGGACAAACTTCAACAAACGGGAATCATACTCACGCCCTGAGCATTCAAAACACGGGAAGCGGTCAAACGCATACACATACGCTAAACGCAAATACAAGCATCACGGGGGTTTCAAACGAACCCCCGTTTTATTGCATGGCGTATTTCGTCCGGTTGCCGGAGTGAGGTGAAAAATGGCGAAATTAAAGAAATTTGATTTTCATTACACGCCTACAGGGACCGGCGTGATTAGTGGGCCTGCGGTTCTTTTGCAGACTGAGGATGCAATTAATGAGATCGGAGAATATGCAGACAACGCTTCCGATAACTCAGAAGAGGCGTTAAACATTGCAAAAGAGGCGAGGGAAACAGCTCAGACCGCTAACTCGACCTCTTCTAATGCCTTAGCCGTGGCGAACGCCGCCAAAGAAAAAGTTGAGACGCTCAAACAGGTTGTAAACGATTGGGATGCTGACATTCAAAACGCCGTCGCCGCGTCTAAATCTGCAGTAGATGCCTCTACCGTGGCGGTTAATACTGCCAATTCGGCACAATCGACGGCGAACGACGCGAAGGCCTCCGCTCAAGAATCAGCTGCTAATGCACAAGCCGCGGCCAATAACGCGGCTCAGGCGGTACAAACCGCTGAAACAGCTCAACAAGCAGCCGAGACAGCTCAGGGTAACGCCGAATCTGCATTAACCTCTGCTACGACAGCGCAAACGGCTGCGGAGAACGCAGAAGCTAAAGCGACAGAGGCGGCAAATAGTGCGTACTGCGTTCGAGTGATCGATCAGGAATTATCCATTTCTCAGACGATTACGACGGCCGATTTAAAACCTCAGGGCAATATCAAAGTAGGGGATACGGTTGTCGGTATCGATGGTCGAATGTTTACGATTGCCAGTATGGCCGAGGACGGGACCACAGCAGTTTTGAGCAGTACCTACGTTGATTTAACGCCAAACGTATCGTATTCAGCAGCTCAGCAGTTAACGGACACCGAGCAACAGACCGCACGAAACAACATCGGCTTTACCACCGGCGTTAACGCTTGGGCTGACGATAACTTTGACCAACGAACTGACGATTATCTATGTCCGATTCTTGAAGAATTGATTTTAGAAAACGGCGGAACGCAGCAGGAAATCGATGACATCAAAAACGCTGAAAACTCAGAAGAGGCGAGTTAAATGAAAACATTAGACGAAGTCAAACAAGAGTATTTAAAACAGGCGCTAGCGCATCCTATTGAGCCTTGGAGCATTCGAGACGCAAACGGCAGAGTAGTAGCACGATCGACCATAAAACAACACCACGCGTTTGTTAAAGCTCAAGATGAAGCGTATGCGGCTCAACATTACAAATTGTCTGAGCGATTCAAAAATCAAGAAGGAAAGTTTATTAATTACTACTGGATGGAACCGAGTGAAAAGGGTTTGTTTAAGAGTTCCGACGGTCAATTTTATAAAGCAGCAGACCTTCCCGAAACCGATGACATGTTTGTAAAACGTCGGTATTCAGACACGATTAGAGCAGAGAGAAACGCTCGAATTTCCGACACTGATGACTATATCCGATTGCCGGATATAACAATTCAAAGCCAAGCTAAAGCAAAGCGAGCTCCGTTGACGAATGAAGATCGGACGGAGCTCGAGAGCTATCGACAGGCGCTTCGAGACATGACGGATTTAGAAGGTTTCCCGTTCGTCCAGTGGCCTGAGTTTCCCGCGGCTTTGGCTTACGAGCTACAGCAGAAAGTCAATGCAAGACAGTCTATGAGACAAGGAGGTTTCAATGCTTAAACAGTTGATTCAGTTGCTTGTAAATCAGCTCGTGCCTAAACGGGCTGTAAGTGGGGGGGGGTAGTAAGCTAATCTATGGAACAAGCTCAAGCGCTTTAGGCGTTGAGGACATAGCCTCTAAAGCTGTCAAGGTTACGCTTGAAGACGGTTTTTCAGTGTTTGATTATGTTGCGCCATACGATTGCTTAGTTACAGTTTTTTCCCTAGAGCCGGTTCCAGGTGTTGACGATCACTATGTTTATCTAAATTTAAAAAATCGTGATTTCAGGCAGTTAGTTAGAAGCCATGCCTACAACATAGCGACAACAATTCGTGTGGCCAAAGGACAGGTCGTGACAGCAGGTGCACGAGGCAACGGGAATCAACTGATTATTAGAAAAGTTTTACCAAACTAAGACGGGGCATTTAAGCCCCGACAAAAGGAGCTTAAATGCTAAAACAACTTATTCAGCGGCTACTCGATAGCCGAACGACACCGAGTGAGGCCAGTCACTCAAGCTACCCTGATGACGGAACCGTCACTCAGTTTTCTCCCTCGGCAACTTCAGTGTCAAGCTGGACGAAGGTGGTTGACTCCACCATTGCTCCAAGCGATGGCTATGTGATTGTTCGAGGAAAGGCGACAGGAGAATCCTATGTACAAATAACCGCTGGGGATAATCCTCCACATATGGAGAGAAGCACTTTTGCTAAAGCAACTTTGAATCAATACCCGATTCTCAATCTGCCAATCGCAAAAGGAAAAACATTTAAAGTGTTTGCTGAAAATACAGCTGAGATAACTGTTGGCCTGATAAAGTCAATCGGGGGGGGGCATAACCACTTTGTTCGGAGGGCTCTGTCATGCTTAAGGCCCTCGTTCAATTATTTGCCGAGAAGTTTTTGCAAAGCAAAAAATCTTGGGTTTCAGAACAATCAGCTCCTATTATCCATCAGGGCATTAATATTCCTTGCACAAGCACCACGGATTTCTTTACCTACACCGCACCGTGCAACGGCTGGGCGACTTCTCGGTGCAATTCAACTACAGTCTCAGCTCTTGAAATCCAAGTCGAGAACGGGCAGATGGCACTTGCTTCCGTACTTAACGGAAACACTGCGGGAGCTGGAATCTGTTGTTACGTTAAAAAAGGGACACAGATTAAGTTCTTGTGCCGTGGCGGAAGTACAACCGATTATTCTCTTTGGTTCTACAAAGCAAGTTCAGACTTTTAATCCTTTGACAGGAGGCGCATTATGCTGAAAAACGTATTGAGCCTCCTGCTGAGCAAGTTCTACAGCAAACAGGAATCCGAGCTTGTAGGACATCAGGCTATGCCTTCTAGTCAGAGCATTAGCATTACTCCGACGGTTAATAGTGCAGGAGACGAGGTTGCAACGGTTGCAACTTTCAATGCGCAAGCCGATGGGTTCGTAATTGTAAGAGCAACTACTGATGGAGCACCGCCTTCCCGGTTGATTCTCTCTAGTTACGTTTCTACTTATATTTTTAATAATTCCGCAGGCGGAACAATAGCAACATTCATTCCTATTGCAAAAGGGATTCAATGCACGGTACAAGGCCGTAACCTAAAAAATATAGTTATTAGTCTGTACAAGACAATCGGGGGGGTATCAAACTCTTAAGAACGCTCTTCTGCAAGGAGGTGTGCTATGTCGCTTAAAGCACTTGTACAGCTCTTTGCGGAGAAGTTCTTGGTTAGCAAGAAGGAGTGGGTGGCTGATCAGTCAACAATTTCTATTCAAAGCTCTTCTGAACTACCTGTTATTGCAGATGGAGAAAGTCACCCATTCACGATGCCGTACACGGGGGTTGTCAACCTCAGAGGTTATGGAGTTTGGTTTGCCGATATTGGAGGGTTCAATCTCATCAATCTCGGACCATCTGCGAATGGGAATCTTTCGATCTGGGCTTACGCTAAAAAAGGTCAAGAACTTACCTACGCAATTGGGCAATCAAATCAGTTCTCTACTGCCTATCTTCGAATATACAAAGTCGAGGGGAACAATTGATCAGATGTTTGGAGGTGCGTCATGCTGAAGTCGCTCCTCCAGTTATTACTGAATACCCGAACAACAAAAACCGAAGCCGCGCATTTTGCTCAACCTGCCTGGGGAGCCTCTCCAATAGTGATGACAGGAACTGACGTTAATGACGATTGGGGCTCTATCTATCAGGGAGTAATGCCTAACGACGGCGTTCTTGTTGTCTCATTTACCGGAACGAATGAATCCAGCTATGCGGCTGGCCCCGGGGCTCAGTCGCTAGTTCCGTGGGCTAATGGCGGCGGCAAGTTTAGTATGCCCGTTACAAAGGGTAGTTATGTCAGCCTTGGCGGAAACCATGTTAAGGATGTCGAACTACGGCTTTATCCGCTAAGTGCTTCCATCTAACCGCTCAGCCCCTCCTCTCGAGGGGCTTTTCGTTAGGTGTGCGCATTGAAAGAAAAAGCGCTCATAACATGTCCAAAAAGAGAGATAAACATGGAAACAGATTTCAGCCTCAGCGAGTTTGCCAGCACGGTAAACCTAATAGTGTTCACGCTCATATTGATATGCGCGGCATCGGGCTCTGCTATGCCGTATGTGAGAGCGGAAAGAGACTGGAATTTTCCGCGCTGGTTCATTGAGTTTGTTACCTCATGTGCTGCCGGGTTCATTGTCTATCTAATCCTCCGCACCTCGAAACTCAGTTGGGAGTGGATCGGGGCCTGTAGCGGAGTGTCTTCTTACTTCGGCCTGAAGATCATGAACACTCTTTACGGTGTCGTCACAGGCAAATTAAAACTTACCGTACACAATGGAGCGAATCATGGCAATTAGTATGCGCTCGTTTATAGCCGGACTTATAAAGCTAGTTTTGTTCTTTGCTTTCTATATGGCAGGATGGCTCACAAACTCTCAGTTGAATCAGTACACCATCGTGTCCCAGCAAGATCGGATCAACAGCCTTGAGAACGAAACAGCTCTCCAGCGCCTCCAGATCAACGAGCTCAACCGCCGAGCGACTTCGAACACCGAATCTATAAAACAGCTTACGAAAATTCAGCAAGACCTGGAGACCTTGAAGTCTGAAGTACAGAGGTTGCACGGTATCAAGAAGGAGCCTAAATGAGAAAGCAAAACATCATGCTTTACCCGCCAGAGCTGGCAACTAACTTTATATCTGAATTCGAGCAAGGCCCTAAGGGAGGACCGGCCCTTGAATCTTATAAATGCCCTGCTGGGGTGTGGACGATTGGTTTCGGACACACAAAGAACGTACATCCAGACGAACACATTACGCGGGCTGAGGCGTATGACCTCCTGGACAAAGACCTTGCTCACACGCAGGAAGAGCTGGCAGCGCTCGTTCACGTACCTGTTACGGAGAATCAGTTCATTGCCCTGATGTCTTTTGTTTTCAACTTCGGCATTACGAAATGCAGACGATACACATTATTCAGGATGGTCAACGCTGAGGACGAGGACGGAATTAGGGAGTGGTGGCCTAAATACTGCAATCCAGGGACCGCTTATGAGAATGGTTTGCGCCGCAGACGTTATGCAGAACTAGAACTCTTTTTCAGAAAATGATCCGAGTAATTTTGATTGTTGCCGCCGTGATGTTTTCCTCCGTTCTCGGGTATCACTTCGGCCAGCAGGAAACCGAGCTCAGGTGGACGCAGGAGCGGGAGCGAATACTTGCTCACCAGATTGAAACCCTTCAAAGGAAAGATAAAGAAATTGCCAACCTTGAAAAAAGTATTACTACTCTCAATGATTCTGCTTTGCGGGTGCGCGAGCGAGACGCCGCGATACAGCGACGCCTACAAACCGAGCTTGGAATCTGTAGTCGATTTAGACGCGCACTTGAGCTCTCTTCAAAAACTCTTGCAGAATGTGCAGAGCGCGCAGTCAGCGATAGAAGAATCATTGAAAGATGTGCCATCCAACTCAGGTAAGGAGAAAGGAAAATGACTGAACTTGAGAAACTCGGTATCCCCAACAGCGAGAGAACTAAGTGCGAAGTGTGGACCCGTGTCATGGGCTACCACCGCCCAGTCGATTCATTTAATATCGGTAAACAGGGAGAAGTAGCCGAGCGCAAATATTTTGACGAGAAGAAGTGCTGTTGTCGCAAATAAATTTGATCTTTCGGCTTTTACGCAACAACCAAAAATTTCCGTTAAAACCTTCAAAAATTTCCGTTTTACATCCATATAACGGAAATCTAACGGAACCGTTAAAGTTATCTGATTGAATATTATTGATAATGTGGTGCTAGTCCCGGGCACCAGACCTAATTCTTAAGACCTCGTAGATTTGCGGGGTTTTTCTTTGTCCCAAAAATCCCTAGAACTATCCGAGCCTTCATTTCATTAGCGGGTTGCGTGGTTAGTTTAAATTCTCACTTTCAATTCTATTTGCCTGAAATATTGCAGGATTTAGAGTATCTAGCAGAGGTCGACCTCTGAACTAAGGGCGACCTCTCTAGAAATCTGTTTCTTCTTCGTCTTCGTAATCCTGTTCCTTTTCGGGCTCAGCGTCAGGAACAGGAACCCCGAGAGCTTCAAATAACTTTCTTCTTTTACCGGCGATCTCTCCGAAGTAATAACCTCCGCAGAATCTTGTCTGCATCACATTGTTCAAAGAGTCCAGAACTCTGCAGTCTCCGTCGTAAACCATCGGCAGTGCGCTGTTCTTTTTGCACTCTTCACTGTATTTTCTCAATCTCGTTCTAACGATCATTGCAATAGAGGTCGCCAAGAACTGCACAAATGTTTTGCCGGTTAATGACTCGTTATCAGAGACTCGATTTCGAGAGCAGCCCAAGCGAGATTTGAGCGTTTTAAACGTATCTTCAACGATCCATCGTTCCTGGTAAGCGCACCAGGCTTTTCTGGCATCAGATATTTCATCGCTCACGAGCACCCTATAACCTTTGTAGCGGAGCTTTTGGTCCACTTTTTTATTGTCGACGGTGTAGCTGACGGCGTCGTCCTGCTCATGTTTTTCAAAGACTTCTTCTAATAGGGTTTGTTCATTTTCATCGAGCGCCTTACCGTTGGCTATCTTTTCCTGTACGCGATCGATTCTCTCAAACAATCCTTGTCTGGCGTTCTCAGCAATTTGTCGATCGAAGTAGATGTGCCAGTAAAGCT
>ENA-ORSB01000331-ORSB01000331.1-human-gut-metagenome-genome-assembly--contig:-NODE-331-length-56430-cov-5.853428_pt1 | contig 56430 bp, 30 predicted proteins | sample MGYA00242180_ERZ509144 | MGnify/ENA primary metagenome ERZ509144 (study PRJEB26280, sample SAMEA2338661) | human gut metagenome | biome: human gut; feature: human-associated habitat; material: faeces...
GGACATGCACCCGTCGGATTGTCCAAACGTGGAAGAGACACGGAATCTGATGCAAACATTCGACCGGAAGAAATACTCACATTTTTCTCTAACGAATATTCCATCTGCATTTCCACACGAAATCCGCAAGTGTGTTTCTTATAATATTACTTATCAACCCAAAGAGATCTATGCTTATTGCGACAATTCTTTGTGACAAAAGCCTCAACGGGTTATCCCATCACAACCTCGACATTCACGTCCTTCTTTCCGGCTGCGAGCGCAATCGGAATCATGCCGCCGGAGATGCCGGACACGTCGACATCCTTGCCGTCGACGGTCATGGAAATGACGCCCTTTTCCACATGGTTCGGATTCTTGACAGTCACGTGGTAAGTCGTACCGCGGAAATCTCTTCTGGCGGTAAAGCCGTCTAGAGAGGACGGAATACACGGATCGATCACCAGTCCGTCATAATCCGGGCGGATGCCCAGAATGTACTGGGAGATGTCAAGGAACGTCCAGGCAGCCGTTCCGGTCAGCCAGCTGTTCTTGGCCTCCCCGAAATTCCTGGCATCCTTGCCCGCGATCATCTGTGAGTAGACATACGGCTCGGTGCGGTGGATTTCGCTGATGTCCTCGATGTAGGCGGGACAGGTTCTGGTGTATACCTGCCATGCACGGCTGCCGCGTCCGACGACCGTCTCAGCGATTGAGATCCACGGATTGTTGTGGCAGAAGATACCTGCATTTTCCTTGTATCCCGGCGGATAGGAAGAAATCTCGCCAAGTTCTACGTGATATCTGTGGTAAGCCGGCTGCAGCAGGACAATGCCATACTTGGTGTCGAGATACTTCTCGACAGACTGCATTGCCTTTAAGCAGTTGCCCTCCTTGAGACCGATCTCCGCCATGACGCAGAAGCCCTGTGGCTCGATGAAAATCTTGCCTTCTTCACACTCCTTGGAACCGACTTTGTTCTTGTAGTGGTCATAGGCGCGCAGGAACCATTCACCGTCCCAGCCGGCGTCAAGAACCGTTTTCTCCATATCGGCGATCGCTTTCTCTGCAACCGCTGCCTCGTCATCCATGCCTCTGTGACGGCAGATTGCCGCATAGTCTTTTCCGTAGCGCACGAACATGCCGGCGATAAAGACGGACTCGGCATTCGGACCTTCGGACGGACCGAACGTCTGGAACGATTCTCCCGGTTCGGTGGAGAAGCAGTTCAGATTCAGACAGTCATTCCAGTCAGCGCGGCCGATTAACGGCAGACCGTGCGGACCGAGGTGCTCCATCGTGTAGTGGAAGGAGCGGCGCAGGTGCTCCATGAAGTCCGTTGCCTTGGAAGGATCACTGTCGTATGGCGTCATCTCATCTAAGATCGTGTAGTCGCCGGTCTCCTTGATGTAGGCGGCAGCACCCGCAATCAGCCACAGCGGATCATCGTTGAAACCGCTTCCGATGTCGGAGTTGCCCTTCTTGGTGAGCGGCTGGTACTGATGGTATGCGCTTCCGTCCTCAAACTGTGTTGCGGCGATGTCGAGGATGCGCTCCCTGGCACGATCCGGGATCAGATGAACGAAACCGAGCAGATCCTGACAGGAATCACGAAATCCCATGCCGCGTCCGATGCCGGACTCAAAATAGGAAGCGGAACGGCTCATGTTGAAGGTAACCATACACTGATACTGGTGCCATACGTTCACCATGCGGTCGAGCTTCTCCTCGGAGGAAGAGATGGTGAAGTGGGAGAGCAGTTTGTCCCAGTATTCCTTTAATGCGGCAAGTGCGGCATCCGCCTTCTCGGTGGTGTCGTAGCGCGCCATCAGGGCTTCTGCCGGTGCGCGGTTGATCACGCCGTCCTCCGGGCGTCCGACCCATTTTTGGTCGATGGGGTTCTCAATGTAGGCGAGAACGAACACGAAAGTTTTAGATTCGCCCGGTGCCAGCGACACGGAAAGGTGATGCGAGCCGACCGGAGCCCAGCCGCTTGCCATGGAATCCTTGGAAGCACCGGTGACAACCACCTCGGGAGCGGAATTCTCTCCGTATGCGCCGAGGAAGGAATCACGGTCGGTGTCAAAACCTGCGATCGGAGCGTTGACCGCATAGAGCGCGTAGTGATTGCGGCGCTCGCGGTATTCCGTCTTGTGGTAAATTGCGGAACCGTGAACCTCTACCTCACCGGTGGAAAAATTACGCTGGAAGTTCGTCATGTCATCCATGGCGTTCCAGAGGCAGAATTCCACGTAGGAGAAAACGGAGAACGTCTTTGGCGCGCTGCCGTTGTTGGTGAGTGTGAGCTTGTTGATCTCGCAGCTGTCGTCGACCGGAACAAAAGCGGTCAGCTCTGCGGAGAGATCATTCTTGGAACTGCGGAAGGTGGAATATCCCATGCCGTGATGGCACTCATAGGAATCCAGCTCGGTCTTTGTGGGCATCCATCCAGGATTCCAGATTGTATCGCCTTCCTTAATATAGTAGTAATGACCGTTGCTGTCGAACGGGACGTTGTTATAGCGGTATCTGGTCAGACGCAGGAGCTTTGCGTCTTTATAAAAACTGTATCCGCCGCAGGTGTTGGAGATCAGGGAAAAGAAATCCTTTGATCCCAGATAGTTGATCCACGGAAGCGGTGTCCGCGGAGACGTGATGACGTATTCTTTCTTCGCATCATCAAAATAGCCGAATTTCATGGGCTTACCTCCATTCATATCATGTAAGCATACGCATTTCCGAAACATTTGCAACGAAAATAGGTAAGTGAATTGTTCAAACTGAAATAATTGCGAAAACGATTAAGTAAACAATTTCTACCTAAAAGTATAAACTGTAAAAATAAAAAAATCAATCAAAATACGCTTAAATACAGGGGAAATGGCAAATTGAACAAAAAAGCGGGCAAAATATGGAAGAAAGATACAAAGCCGTTAAAACTGGATATAGAGACATAAAAAGCGAAAACGTGTAAGAACAATAGGGAAAATACAACTTAAAATAGAAGCAAAAGAAACAGAACGAGCAAATATGCACAAAAAATCAGCGAAAAAAGTGTTAAACTCGCCGAAATGACAAATATGTATTGCATTTTTGCAAAAGATAGCATATAGTAAAAGTACGAAAACGATTAAGTGATGTTTCGAAAGTGTGGAGGACGCAATGGTATCATTAAAAACGATAGCTGAGAAATGCGGTGTCTCCACTGCAACGGTAAGCAAGGCACTCAACGACCAGAAGGATGTCAGCGAAGAGACGAAGCATCGGATCAAGAAGACAGCAGAAGCACTCGGGTATTTTCCCAATGCGGCAGCGAGAGCACTCAAGACCAACCGTTCCTATAATATAGGAGTCCTCTTTGAGGAAGAGGCGGGCAGCGGTCTTACCCATGAATATTTCTCGGGTGTGCTCAACGGTCTTAAAGTTCAGGCAGAGAAGCAGGGGTACGATATCACATTTATCAATACCTGTTTTGAGAACCGCAAGATGTCCTATTATGAACACTGCAGATACCGGAACTTTGAAGGAGTCGCAATCGTCTGTGCCGATTACAATGATCCGGACGTCCTGGAACTGATGAACAGTGATCTGCCGGTAGTAACGATCGACTATGTACATCATAACTGTACGGCGGTAAGCTCCAACAACATTCAGGGCATAGAAGACCTTGTGAAGTATATTTACCAGCAGGGACACCGGAAAATTGCATATATCCACGGTCAGGAGAATTCCTATGTTACCAAGGACCGGCTGGCAAGCTTTTACCGGACGATGGATGAACTGGGACTGGAGGTGCCGGATGAATATATCCGGACTGCCGATTATCTTGAGACGAAGGAAGCAGCAAGGCAGACCAGAGAGCTTTTAAATCTCGCCGATGTGCCGACCTGCATCATCTACCCGGATGACACCGCCCTGATCGGCGGAAGGAATGTCATCATTGAGATGGGACTTCGGATTCCGAGAGATATCTCCGTGGCAGGTTACGATGGAACGCGCATCTCACAGCTGCTACATCCCAAACTTACCACAATCCGTCAGAACACAGAGCTGATTGGAAGCGAAGCAGCCAAGCGATTGATTGGCACAATTGAAAAACCGCGAACAACTCTCGTTGAGAGAGTCGTTATAGAAGGAAGCTTAGTACCAGGGCAATCCGTAGGAAAATTTTTGCAGAAATAACAGCGGGGCGCAGGAAAAGGTTTCCCAAACCAATGGCGAAAGCCAGACATCTTAAGGAGGAGGGTTTTCTATGAAGAAGAAAATCATTAGCGCACTCTTATGTGCATCCATGGTAGCATCCATGGCAGCAGGATGTGGATCATCCGACACAGCAGACACGACGACAACAGACAACACAGCATCAACTCCTGCAACAGAGGCAGCACCTGCAGCAGATGCAGGCACAGAGGCAGCTACAGATGCAACAGCATCCGATGAAGGCAAAGTCCTCAACATCTACTGCTGGAATGAGGAGTTTAAGTCCAGACTGGAAGATCATTATCCGGGCTACACCATCGTAGACGGAACCACAGGAACCATCGGTGATGTAACCGTAAAATGGAACATCACACCGAACGATGACAACGCATACCAGAATAACCTGGATGCTACCTTATTAAAGCAGGCAGATGCAGCAGCTGATGACAAGATCGATCTGTTCCTTGTAGAGGCTGATTACGCATTGAAATATGTAGATACCGATTACACGATGGCTGTGAAGGATCTCGGCATCACAGATGCAGATCTGGCAGATCAGTATCAGTACACCAAGGATATCGTTACCGATTCCAACGGCGTATTAAAGGGTGTATCGTGGCAGGGCTGCCCGGGCGTATTATTCTACAACCGCGAAGCAGCAAAGGAAGTTCTCGGATCTGATGATCCTGCAGATGTACAGGAATATGTAAAAGACTGGGATACTTTCAATGACACAGCAGCAAAATTAAAAGATGCCGGTTACAAGATCACATCTTCCGCAAACGATTCTTACCGTGTATACTCTAACAACGTATCTTCCAAGTGGGTTACAGACGGCAAGATCACGATCGATGACAACATCATGAAATGGGTTGACGATTCCAAGGAGCTTGTAGATGCAGGCGAGACCAGCACAGCAGAGCTTTGGAGCGATGACTGGAAGAAAGGCTTCTATCCAGACGGTAAGGTATTCTGCTACTTTGGACCGGCCTGGTTAGTAAACTTCTCCATGGCAGCTGAGGACGAAGGCAGTATCGCAAACCTCGGCGGATGGGGCGCAACACAGGGACCGCAGGGATTCTTCTGGGGTGGTACATGGATCTGTGCAGCAAACGGAACAGATAACCCAAGCCTTGTAAAAGATATCATGCTTCAGATGACAACCAACGCTGATATCATGAAGGATATCGTTGTTGCAGATGATGACTTTGTAAACAACAAGACCACAATGGAAGCTATGGCAGAAGACACCAGCTACTCCAGCAAGGTATTAGGCGGACAGAATCCGTTAGCTATGTACTGCGCAGGTGTTGACGGTCTTGACTTAAGCAACCTTTCCGCATATGACCAGGGCTGCAACGAGGAGTTCCAGAACGCAATGAAGAACTACTTCGAGGGCAACGCAACGAAGGATGAGGCACTGGATCTGTTCTACAAGGCAGTAGAGGAGAAATATCCGGAACTGACACACTAATCGTGGAACTGTAATCTCAGCAACTGAGAGAATGAGCATCAATAGCTGACGCATCGATGGATGCCAGAAAAAGATGCGAAGGATAGAATGACAGGAGCCACGCCTGCCGGCCATCAGGAAGGCGGGTGTGGCTCATTCTATGCCAAAATACAGGTAATCTGTGTAGAAATGCAGAGCTGACAGCAGGTCTGCAAAAAAAGGAAGGGCTGCTGTGAGCTCTGTATACAAAGGATAGGGGTTCCGATGGATCTCCGGGAGCGGAAGACCAGCCGGAACGCGTATCCGGCAATTATAAAAGAAGGGGGCAAATGCTATGAAAAAGAAGTCAAAAGCCGTTCGGTATAATAAATGGGGCTATATCTTTTTACTTCCATTTATTATCGTGTATGTGATTTTTCAGTTGATTCCGATGGTAACAACCATTTACAACAGTTTCTTTGAGAATTATCTGTCGGGCCTGACACAGATCGGACCGAATTTTGTCGGACTTGCAAACTATAAAAAGCTGTTTTCAGACGGAGACATCTGGGTTTATGCCAAGAATACCATGGTGATGTGGATTATGTGTTTCATTCCGCAGATCTTTCTGTCACTGCTTTTGGGCGCATGGTTCTCGGATGTGAGTCTGAAGTTAAAGGGACAGCGGTTCTTTAAGACGGTCATGTATCTGCCGAACCTGATTATGGCATCTGCATTTGCCATGTTGTTCTTCACATTGTTTTCCGACAGCGGTCCTATCAACTCACTGCTTATGCAGATTGGCTTTATCGATACACCTTACAAATTCCTTTCCAATGTTGGAAGCACAAGAGGACTGGTTGCATTCATGAATTGCCTGATGTGGTTCGGCAATACGACAATCCTTCTCATGGCAGGAATGATGGGAATCGATACCTCACTCTTTGAGGCTGCCGAGGTAGACGGGGCGACTTCCATGCAGGTATTCTTCAAGATTACGTTGCCGCTGCTGCGCCCGATTTTGGTATATGTGCTGATTACTTCTCTCATCGGCGGTTTACAGCTGTTCGATGTGCCGCAGATTTTGACAAATGGAACCGGAGATCCGATGCGTTCCTCCATGACGCTGATTATGTTCTTGAATAAGCATCTGTACAGTAAGAACTATGGTATGGCGGGTGCGTTGTCAGTTGTATTGTTCTTCATCACCGGTGTATTAAGTCTTGTAGTATTTAAGATTACCGGCAATGACAAGAGAAAGGGGTGAGCTGTATGGAAACAAGAGAAGTACATAAAGGAATGAATATTCATACAAGAAGAGCCATTGCATATGTGGTATTGACGATTATTTCGTTTTTCTGTCTGTTCTGGTTCTACATCCTGTTTGTGAATGCAACGAGATCAAACGGACAGCTGCAGTCCGGATTCACACTGGCACCGAGCTCGCATCTTCTGGAGAACTGGAAGAATCTGCTCGCGGGAACACTTCCGGTATGGAACGGTATGTTAAACAGTATTATCGTAGCAGGCTTAAGCGCACTGGTTTCCGTTTATTTCTCGACCATGACGGCTTACGCAATCCACGCATATGATTTTGGGCTGAAAAAGTTCATCTATCCGTTCATCCTGATGATCATGATGATCCCGACACAGGTAACGGCACTCGGATTTGTACAGCTGGTCGGAAAGATGCACCTGGAGGATTCTTTTATTCCTCTGATTGTGCCGACGATCGCTGCACCGGTTACATTTTTCTACATGAAACAGTACATGGAAAGCGCCCTGCCGCTGTCCCTCATCGAGGCGGCGCGTATCGACGGTTCCGGCGAGTTCCATACCTTTAATCAGATCGTACTTCCACTGATGAAACCGGCGATTGCGGTTCAGGCCATCTTCACATTCGTAAGCAGCTGGAACAATTACTTTACACCGGCATTGATTTTACACGATGACAAGAAGAAAACCCTCCCAATCCTGATCGCGCAGCTTCGTGCGGCAGACTGGCTGAAGTTCGATATGGGGCAGGTGTACGTCATGATCGCGTTCTCCATATTCCCGGTTATCGTCGTATACCTGATCCTCTCCAAACACATCGTGCAGGGCGTTGCCCTCGGAAGTGTGAAGGGTTAAAAAATGTGGCTGTCACACGGACGATGGCATTGTGATAAGCTGCAACTGTTAAAAGACGGGAAGGCTCAAGTTCCGGATGAACCCGGGCGTGAACATTCGTTGGAGCAAAATACGTGAAATTCTTTTCTGCCGTGTTTTTCATCTCATTCTGCGTCTTTGCCACGTTTTGACAATCCACAGGAGGTGTCCGACAAACTGCAGACAATGAGCGAACTTCCTAGCGTGCCACAAGGCACACACGAAAGTTCTAAAATTGTCTGCGGCTTGCGAACATCTCCTCGTGGAGTGTTCAAAACTTGGAAAGACACGGATCATCGCAGATGGCAAACACGGCAGAATTAGAAATTCCGTATTTTGCGCTCCGAATGTCCACGCTCCGGGTTTGATCTGGAACGTTGTTCTTTCCGATTTTTTCAGTGTAATATATGACATAGCCGTCCGTTCGCGTGACAGCCTTATTTTGTGGAGACATCGTCAACATCCCGGTATCTGTTGTGCAGATATTCTGCCCTGTGATTGACTTTTTTCAGAAAATTATGTAGTATGGAGTAAGACTAAAGTACGATAGATGCGGGATCTGGGGGTGCTAAGATGAAGGCGGAAGTGGCGCATTTTACGACGGAACAAATGGTTGATATGGTAGGGCTTTTAAGCCCTTGTATGGATGATTACTTGTATGTGTGTGATTTTAAGGAAGATTATTACCAGATTTCACCGAATGCGGTGAAGCGTTTTTGTCTGCCGGCAGATCATTTTCACAATGTAGTGGAAATGCACAGACAGGTTGTATATCCGGATGATCTTGATTTGCTGCTGGTAGAGCTGGAGCTTCTCTCCACGGGCAGGAAAGTATTCCACAATCTGCACTATCGCTGGATGGGGAAGAATCATGAAACGATCTGGATCAACTGCAGGGGCAGAGTATTGAGCGATCCGGAGGATGGATCACCCAGATACCTTGTGGGCTGCATCAATGAGATCGGGGCAAAACAGAAGGCGGACAATGTCAGCGGCCTGTTGGGAGAATATAGTCTGAAGATTTTTTATGAGAGCCGCAGTCCAAAGCTGCCACAGGGATTTTTGCTCAGAATCGGCATCGATGATTTCAAGAACATCAACGAGAGCCACGGCAACGAATACGGAGATTATATTTTAAGAAGAACGGCACAGTGTATTGAGGAAAATATAGGCCCGGAACAGAGCCTGTTCCATATTGTGGCAGATGAGTTCGCAGTTGTGGATTTTTCCGGCGGCAGTGTGCAGCAGGCCGAAGATCTTTTCCATGAGATCAAGAAATCCATCTACGCATTTATTGAGCAGAACCAGTACAAAGCGGTGTATACGGTGTCCGGAGGTATCGTGAAGAACGGCGATGTGGACAATTCCTTTGAAAATGCCATGAAGCTTTCGGAGTTTGCACTCAGCGAGGCGAAGGAGCGCGGAAAAAACAGCTGCTATGTATTTGAGGAGGAGGAATACGAAGATTATCTGAAAAGCCGCACACTGCTGCGGCAGCTGCATCATGCGGTAAATAATGGATTTGAGGGATTTGAGGCATATTTCCAGCCGTTGGTAAATGCTGCAAACGGTGAACTGACCGGGGCGGAGACGCTGCTCCGCTTCCATTCACCGGAGGGCGGGATGGTATCGCCCGGCGAATTTATCCCGATTCTCGAAGAATCCGGTCTGATTATTCCGGTCGGCAGGTGGGTGCTGCGCCAGGCGCTGGATGCATGCAGGGAATGGCAGAAGATTCTTCCGGAGTTCAAGGTGAATGTTAACCTGTCCTATGTGCAGGTGTTAAAGAGCCGTGTTCTCACGGATGTGCGCAGGATTGTTGATGAGTTCGGAGTCAAGCCGTCGAGTGTCTGCATCGAGCTGACAGAGAGCGGTTATCTGGAGGAGAATGAGCGCTTTGACAAAGTCTGGAACGGACTCAAAGAATACGGTGTATTGCTGGCACTGGATGATTTTGGCACAGGATATTCCAACCTGCGTTGTTTAAGCGATTTAAAGCCTGCATATATTAAGATTGACCGGTCGTTCACATTAAAAGCGCTGAACCGTGAATATGAGTACCGGCTTTTAAATCATATCGTGGAGATGTCCCACAGCCTGGGGCTTCACGTATGCGTTGAGGGAATCGAGACAGAGGGCGAACTTACAAAGGCAAAACAGACAGAGCCGGATTATATACAGGGGTTTCTGTTCGGAAAACCTTGCAGCAGGGCGGAATTCACACAGAAGTTCTTCACAAAACAGGCCGGATAAAGGACTTTTCATGCGGGTGTAAATATGCTATACTTGCATCAGGAGTGAGATTATGCCGGAAGAGGTGCGGCGGGATGTGCGGCATCTGCTGACAGAAAGACGAGGAGAAGGAGAATGACAGAGACGGGTTTTTTGATCTTTATGGGGATCTTATTGCTGCTGGTTGTAATTGTGGTCGTGGTTGTGGTGGCTTCTTCGGTAGCCGGAACAGCGGCGGCAATTGCGGATGACGACGATGAGGAAGAATAAGCATCGTAAGACAGCAGAATAGACAAACGCAGATAATATGCTACGGAGAATCGAAAGATTCTCGCGCAGCATAAAAAATGTCAAAAACCGACCGACTGGTCGGACGGAATGCAAAGTCAAAGAGAGGATACAGATGTGATTTCAAAATTTAGTGTAAAAAGACCGTACACTGTCATTGTGGGTGTAATCCTGGTGATCGTTCTGGGCGTGGTGTCATTTACCAGAATGACGACTGATCTGCTGCCGGATATGAACCTGCCCTATGCGCTGGTAATTACAACGGATGTGGGCGCGAGCCCGGAGGAGGTTGAGGCGGATGTGACGGCACCGGTTGAAGCCTCCATGGCGACGACATCCAGCATCAAAAACGTGAGCTCCGTATCGTACGACAACTATTCCATGGTTATTCTGGAATACGAACAGAGCGCCAACATGGATTCCATTCTGATTGAGATCCAGCAGAAGCTGGACCAGCTGGAGGGAAGTTTTTCAGACAGCGTCGGAAAGCCGATGATTATGCAGATCGACCCGGATATGATGCCGGTCATGGTGGCGTCGGCGGACGTGGAAGGCATGGATGAGTCAGAGGTGTCTTCCTATGTGGAAAATGAATTTTCACCGGCACTCGAGAGCGTGGAGGGTGTGGCTTCGGTAAGTGCTACCGGAGTGCTCGAGGAATCCGTGCAGGTGACCATGGATCAGGACAAAATCGACGCGCTGAATGAGAAGATTCAGAAAAAGATCGAGGAACAGTTTGCAGATGCGCAGAAGGAACTGGATGATGCATCCGCAGAGCTGGAAAATGGCGAGAAAAAGCTGGAGAGTGGCAAGAGCGAACTGGCAAACCAGATCAGTGCCGCAGCCAATCAGATTGAAAATGGAAAGATTCAGGCGTATGTCGGCGCATCAGAATTAAAGACGAATATGACCATGATGACTGAGGCAAAAAAGATCATGGAGAAGGCAATCCCGGCGTTGCAGCAGCTTTATAACGACGGAATTGCAGCCAGAGACCAGCTTGAGGCACTCAAGAATCTACTGACGCCGGAGCAGCAGGAAGCGGTCGAGGCAGGTAGCGCGCAGCTCATGGAACAGGCCAATGCGCAGCTTGATGCGATCAATGCGTCGATTGCTGCCTGGGGAAACCAGCTTGAGAGTCTCGGCATCAAGATTCAGTCGCTGGATGATCTGCCCTATGCAATCGCAGATATGACGCAGAAGCTTGCCGAGATCAATACGGGAATTGCGACCATGCAGGAGGCGCAAAAACAGGTGGACGCAGGTAAAATTGCGCTGGATGAAGCCTCCGCGCAGCTGACGAAGAACCAGATTGAGGGAATCCTGCAGTTGAGCGAGGCGACAGCGCAGCTTGCCGATGCAAAGAATCAGCTGGCGCAGGGACAGAGCCAGCTGGATGCGGCAAAGGATAGCGCAAAGGAATCTGCGGATCTGGATCAGATTCTCACGGTCGACATGCTCGGTAACCTGCTCGCGGCACAGAATTTTTCCATGCCGGCAGGCTATGTCGGGGAAGGCGAGAACCGCTACATGGTGCGTGTGGGCGATAAGCTGGATTCCGTGGACGAATTAAAGCAGGTGGTTTTGATTGATCTTGGTCTGGACGGAATCGGGCCAGTCTGCCTTAGCGATGTGGCGGCAGTGGAACTGGTGAACAACGCCGGTGAGTCTTATTCCAAGGTAAACGGAAACCCCGCAATCATGCTTTCCATTGAAAAGCAGACCGGGTACTCGACCGGGGATGTGACAAAGCGGATCCAGCAGAAATTAAAGGCGATGGAGGCAGATAATCCCGCACTTCACACGGCGATCTTGATGAATCAGGGAATTTATATCGATATCATTGTGCAGTCGGTATTGGAAAATATGATCGTGGGCGCGCTGCTGTCCGTCATCGTGCTGATTCTGTTTTTAAAAGACATCCGGCCGACGCTCGTGATTGCATGCTCCATCCCGCTCAGTGTTATTTTTGCGGTGGTGTTGATGTATTTTTCAAATATTTCCTTAAACATTATCTCGTTGTCGGGACTGGCGCTTGGCATCGGTATGCTTGTGGATAACTCTATCGTGGTCATTGAGAACATCTATCGCCTGCGGAGCGAGGGATATTCCATCAAAAAGGCGGCGGTTGAGGGAGCCGGCGGCGTGACCGGAGCCATTATTGCATCGACCTTAACGACGGTGTGTGTGTTCGTTCCGATTGTGTTCACAGAGGGAATCACGAGGCAGCTGTTTGTGGACATCGCACTCACAATTACGTTTACATTGACAGCCAGCCTCATCGTGGCGCTGACGTTCGTGCCGATGATGGCGGCGGGACTACTTAAAAATCCCAAAGAGGTGCGGCACGCCTTCTTTGAAAAAGTGCAGCAGGGATATGCGAAGCTTTTGGAACTGGCACTCAGGTTCAAACCGGTCGTGTTCATCGGTGTGACTGTCCTGCTTGTGACGAGTGCGCTTGCCGCGTATTCCAGAGGATTTTCCTTTATGGATATGAATATGGAAACCGATCAGTTGACCGTGACAGTGGCGGCGAAGGAGGACGAAAAACTGACGTTTGAGGAACTCTGCGAGCGCGCGGATGAGGTGACGGAGAAGATTGCGGGCATTGACGGCGTGGAGACGATCGGAGCGATCGCCGGAGGAGACAGCGCCCTGATGTCCATGGGCGGCAGCAGTGACAGTGTGACGATGTATCTGCTTCTGGATGAGAATTCCTCCGTCACGGCGGGAGAGATCACGGCGCAGATTGCGGAGCTGACCAAAGATATGGACTGTCAGGTTGACACGGACAATTCGGCGTCGGATATGAGTTCCTTCCTCGGAAGCGGTATTACGGTGCAGATCAAGGGAAGTGACCTTGGCACCCTCCAGGAACTGGCAGGGAAAGTGGCCGGTGTGGTGGAAGCACAGGAAGGAACGGTGGATGTGGATGACGGGCTGGATAATACGACGCAGTCCTACACGATTCATGTCGACAAGGAAAAGGCAGCGGAATACGGCATGACAACAGCGCAGGTATTCCAGCTGGTCTATGCAAAATTGGCGTCCCAGACCGCGGTGACGGCGATCTCTGCCGGCGTGCAGGATTACGAGGTGTATGTAAGGAGCGAGGAGCAGGCGAATGTGACGCTCGACGATATTAAGAACCTCACGTTTTCCTACGAGGATAAGATGGCGCAGTTAAGCAGTACGGGTAGCAACGGGGAGAAAGAGACGGACGAAAAACTGTCGGAGGATACCAAGGATACAGGGGATGCCAAGGATATCGAAGACACAGAAGATACCGGGGATACCGGGGATACGGTAAAGGAGATTCCACTTACCGAGATTGCGACGTTTGAGGCTGGCAGCAGCTTAAACGCAGTGTCCAGGGATTCCCAGACGCGCTATATCAGCGTCACAGCAGGTGTGGATGACACACACAACGTCACGCTTGTCGCAAACGCACTGATGAAAGAACTGAATAAAATAGATCTGCCGGAAGGATACTCAATTGAGATGACGGGTGAGGATGAGATGATAGCAGATGCCATGCAGCAGTTGTACCTGATGCTGATTCTGGCGGTCGTATTTATCTATCTGATCATGGTGGCACAGTTCCAGTCATTCCTGTCTCCGTTCATCATCATGTTCACGATTCCGCTGGCGTTTACCGGAGGTCTGTTTGCCCTGTTTTTCACCGGAAATGAGATCAGTGTTGTCGCAATGATCGGATTCGTCATGCTTGCAGGAATTATCGTCAACAACGGTATCGTTATGGTGGATTACATCAACCAGCTCCGCAGGGGCGGCATGACGAAAAAAGAGGCGATCTTAAATTCAGCAAAGACGCGTCTGCGCCCGATCTTAATGACAGCGCTCACGACGATCCTGTCGATGTCCACGATGGCGCTCGGACTCGGTGACGGTTCGGAAATGATGCAGCCGATGGCAATTGTGACCGAGGGAGGCCTGATTTACGGTACGCTTCTGACCCTGTTTGTGGTTCCGTGTATCTATGACGCGTTCAACAGGGAGAAAAATATGGTGGAGGAAGAATTATAATGAATGGGAGATATGAAAACGGGGCACTGCCGGAGAAAGTGCGGCTGCTGTACGAGGCGGTGCTTGCCATGGTAACCGACGGCTGGGATATCAACCGCATGAAGGTGTCGGACATCACGGCGCAGGCGGGGATCGGCAAAGGAACAGCGTACGAGTATTTTTCCTCCAAGGAGGAGATCATTGCGAATGCGGTCCTCTACGATGTGGAGATGCGGCTTGCGCACGTACTGGAAATCACCAAAGGTGAGGGAGATTTTGCAGGAAAATTTGTACAGATTCTTACTTATATGGAAGAGGTGTTCGCGAAGCGGCAGGCGTTCTGTCTTCTGGTACGGATCGGAACTGGTTCGTATGAGGTCTCTGAGTCCATGCGCAGGGAATGTGAAAAGAGACAGCAGGCTCTGGGCTGCCATCTGGCGGATAGGATTGTGGAGTCCCTGATGTGCCAGGGCGTGTCGGAAGGCACGATCGGGGAGACGAATCCGTACTTGCAGAAGCTGGCGTTCGTGGCGCAGATGACAGCGTTTGCAGGATACCTGGTCGATCTGGGAAAAGGAGAGAAGATGGCGGTAAGCAGGGAAGAGGCGAAGCGCTTTGTCTATGAGGCGCTGGTGAAGAGCCTGAACTAAAAATTTCTTGACAAAACGGGACGCTGCACGTATCATTAACAGTATGTAAAAGGTAGAGAGAAAGAGGAGTACATGCAGACTCGCCGCAGAGAGAGAGACCCATCGGCTGCAAGGTTTCTTGGAAGGAGATGCGTGGAAGGTAGCTTTTGAACCGGAACACCCAGAAAGCGGTACAGAAGATGTACGGCAGCAAGTGTTCACGCCCGGTTCCCGTTAACGAACCGCTGGTTAGAGAGCATCTGACCGGAGCGAAGACCGGCTGTATACAGCTGGTGAACAAAGGTGGTACCGCGATAAGTCGCCCTTTGTATCCTTGCGGATACAAAGGGCGTTTTTATGTAATTAGGAAAGAAAAGGAGAGAAGACAATGTGTCAGAATTGCAGCAAAGAACTTGCCAAGACATATGATCCGAAGGGGATCGAGGGAAGACTTTACAAAAAATGGGAGGACAACGGCTATTTCCATGCGGAAGTGGACCGTAGCAAGAAACCGTTTACCATCGTGATGCCTCCGCCAAATATTACCGGACAGCTTCATATGGGACATGCGCTCGACAACACCATGCAGGATATTTTGATCCGTTACAAGAGAATGCAGGGGTACAATGCACTGTGGCAGCCGGGAACCGACCATGCCTCTATTGCTACCGAAGCCAAGGTAGTGAATAAGTTGGCCGCACAGGGTATTAAGAAAACCGATCTGAGCCGTGACGAGTTTCTGAAGCATGCCTGGGCATGGACAGACGAACACGGTGGTATCATCCTGAAGCAGCTTCGTAAGTTAGGTGCATCGTGTGACTGGGACCGTACGGCTTTTACTATGGATGAAAAGCGCAGTGAAAGTGTGCTGAAGGTATTTGTCGATCTCTATAATAAGGGACTTATCTACCGGGGAGTACGTATGGTTAACTGGGACCCGAAAGCACTGACAGCCCTGTCGGACGAGGAGGTGATTTATAAAGAAGAACATGGAAAGCTGTTTTACCTGAGATACAAGATTGAAGGAGAAGACGGATATGCAGTGGTTGCCACTACCCGTCCGGAAACGATTATGGGTGACACGGCCATGTGTATCAACCCGAACGATCCGAAGAATCAGCATCTCAAAGGAAAGAAAGTAATAGTTCCCTTGGTAGGCCGTGTGATTCCTGTTATCGAAGATGACTATGTGGATATCGAATTTGGTACCGGTTGCCTGAAAGTGACTCCGGCACATGACGTAAACGACTATATGCTGGGCGAAAAATATAATTTGCCGAGTATCGATATATTCAATGATAACGGTACGATCAGCGAGGCTGGCGGTTTGTATGTCGGTATGGACCGTTTCGATGTTCGTAAGCAGATCGAAAAAGACCTGGAAGCAGCCGGCTTGATGGAAAAGGTGGAGGCTTATGAAAATAAAGTCGGTTTCTCCGAACGCACCAATGTGCCTATCGAACCGAAGTTGTCTATGCAATGGTTCTTGAAGATGGAACACCTCGCACAGATCGCTTTGGAACCGGTGATGAAGGACGACATCAAGTTCTATCCTCCGAAGTTTAAGAATACCTATCGTCATTGGATGGAAAACATCAAGGACTGGTGTATCAGCCGTCAGTTGTGGTGGGGACACCGTATTCCTGCTTACTTCCTGCCGGAAGGCGGTTACGTAGTGGCAGCCACTCCCGAAGAAGCCTTGGCGAAAGCAAAGGAAAAGACAGGCAACGCAGCTTTGACAATGGAAGATCTCCGTCAGGACGAAGACTGTCTGGATACGTGGTTCTCTTCCTGGTTGTGGCCTATTTCTTTGTTCGACGGTATCAACAATCCGGGTAATGAAGAAATCAAATATTATTATCCGACAAGCGACCTGGTGACAGGACCGGATATCATCTTCTTCTGGGTAGCCCGCATGATTATGGCCGGATACGAATACGAAGGACAAATGCCGTTCAAGAACGTTTATTTCACAGGTATCGTTCGTGACAAGCTGGGACGTAAGATGTCCAAGTCGCTCGGTAACTCTCCCGATCCGTTGGAACTGATTGATAAGTACGGTGCCGACGGGGTACGTATGGGTATGATGCTTTCGGCTCCTGCCGGAAACGACATCCTTTTCGATGATGCACTTTGCGAACAGGGACGTAACTTCTGTAATAAGATATGGAATGCTTTCCGTCTGATTAAAGGCTGGACCAATGCCGAAGGTTCGATTCCGGTACCTGAAGATGCTCATCTGGCTGTTCAGTGGTTCGAACAGCGACTGGACGCTGCTTCAGTTGAAATGGCCGACTTATTCTCAAAATATCGTTTGAGTGAAGCGTTGATGTTGGTTTACAAACTGTTCTGGGACGAATTTTCTTCCTACTTGCTGGAGATTGTGAAGCCGGCTTACGGTCAACCTATCAATGGATTTATTTATTCAATGGTTATCAATTGCTTCGAACGTCTGCTTGAACTGCTTCATCCTTTCATGCCGTTTATCACGGAAGAATTGTGGCAGCAACTGCGTCAACGTGAACCGGGTGCGAGCTTAATGGTTACCCGACTGAGTGAGACATTCGAAGTGAATGAGAAATTCCTCCAGGAGTTTGAAGTTGCCAAGGAAATCATCAGTAATATTCGCAGTATCCGTTTGCAGAAGAATATTGCCATGAAGGAACAACTCAGATTGCAGGTGATAGGTAATCATCCGGTAGAGAAACTAAATTCGGTTATCATGAAGATGTGTAACCTGTCATCTATTATGGTAGTGTATAACAAGGCGGAAGGTGCTGCCTCTTTCATGATAGGAACAACAGAATTTGCCGTGCCGTTGATTGATATGCTTGATATAGATGCGGAAATCAATCGTTTGCTGGCAGAACTGAAACATAAGGAAAGTTTCTTGCAGGGAATTGTGAAGAAGTTGAGCAACGAGAAATTCGTGAACAATGCTCCGGCAGCCGTAATCGAACTTGAACGCAAAAAACAGGCAGATGCGGAAAGTATTATCAAATCTTTGAAAGAAAGTCTTACCATTTTGTTGAAAAGATAATCACTTGATACTTAATTTTATGCAATACAAAGGCATCCCGCTAGATTTGGGATGCCTTTCTTTTTTAGATTGAATTTTAATACTATCTTTGTTCTCTCTTTTAATATCACCGACAAATGAAGCAAACACTACGGATTATTATACTTTGCTACTCCTTCATTCTTTTTGAAGGGCTTCTTTTTCCCATGTTGGCAGATACCGGAAAGGCGGAGAAAGAAGTATTGGTCTTGAATTCTATCAATTTCAATTTACCTTGGTCGAAACATTTTTACTGGTGCGTACATGATGAACTTCAGCAGAGGGGTGTTTCTGTTAAGGCGGAATCATTGTCTGTTCCCGCTTTGTTGGATACAATGGAAGTAAATGCGGTGATTACCCGTCTGCGCGAGAAGTATCCAGTTCCGCCTGCCGCAATAGTACTGATTGGTGATCCGGGTTGGATTGTCTGCCGTGAGTTGTTTGATGATGTCTGGAAAGATGTTCCCGTGGTAGTGACGAATGCCCGTGACCGTTTGCCGGCTTCGGTGGAAATATTGCTGTCTCACGCTCCGTTGACAGAAGCAAACAGTGTTCCGGCTAAAGAATGGAGGCGGGGATATAACATTACCACTCTAAAGCAGCATTATTACATAAAAGAAACGATAGAGTTGATTTGTCAGTTGATTCCTGATATGAAACGTCTGGCATTTATTTCAGACGACCGATATATTAGCGAGGAGACTCGTTGTGATATGAAAGAAGTCGTAACCAAGTATTTCCCGGATTTGCCATTGGAACTGCTTTCTACCACTCAACTGTCAACGGAAGCGTTGCTGGATACTCTGCACAGCTATAAATCGAATACCGGAATTATTTATTATTCCTGGTTTGAATCACACAATAAAGATGATAATAATTATCTTTTTGATCATATTCAAGATGTGATATCCAATTTTACTCCATCTCCTTTATTCCTGCTGTCGTCCGAAGATTTGTCTAACAATACTTTCGCAGGCGGATATTATGTCTCGGCGGAGTCTTTCGGGCAGTCTTTGCTGGAGATACTTTACCGGATTCTGGACGGAGAACAAGCCCGGAATATTCCGGAAACTACCGGTGGAAAGGAGAATGCCTATCTGTGCTATCCGGTGTTGGAGGAACATAATATACCTTCTTATCGTTATCCGAAAGCAGCTGTTTATATCAATCAGCCCCAAAGTTTCTTTCAGCAACATAAAGTCGAAATCCTTGTCTGCATAGCTATATTGGTGATTTTGGTAACGGCTATTACCTATTATATCCGTATTCTTCGGAAAGCGTACAGCCGTTCAAGTGAAGCTATGGAAAAGGCGGAGCAAGCCAACCAATTGAAGTCTGCTTTTTTGGCTAACATGAGTCATGAGATACGTACTCCGTTGAATGCTATTGTTGGCTTTTCAAATATGTTACCGGAAGTTGATGATCGTGAGGAAATGCGGGAATACACAGATATTATTGAAACAAACACTAACTTGTTGCTTCAACTGATTAATGACATTCTGGATATGTCGAAGATTGAAGCCGGGACATTCGATTTCTGTCCGGCGCTGATTGATGTGAATCAGACAATGGAGGAAATAGAGCAAAGTATGCAGCTGCGCTTGAAGAATGATGCGGTAACTTTCACTTTTTGCGAACGTCTGCCGGAATGTATGCTTTATATAGATAAGAACCGCCTGATGCAGCTACTTTCTAATTTTATAGTTAATGCCATAAAGTTTACCAAATCCGGCAGTATCCGTATGGGATACCGTATGAAAGATATTAATACGATCTATTTTTATGTTTCGGATACGGGGTGCGGTATGTCGCCCGAACAATGCCGGCACGTATTTGAACGTTTTGTGAAATATAACCCGTTTATTCAGGGGACAGGACTGGGACTTTCCATTTGTCACATGATTGTCGAGCATTTGAAAGGGGAAATAGGCGTTAACTCAGAAGAAGGAAAAGGTTCTACTTTCTGGTTTACGTTGCCTTACCGAAAAGGGTAAATTTTGTATTAAGGAAATAGAATCGGCAGTAGTAACGGAAGATAATCTTTCAAGTCCGTGCGCAGTTGCTTCAAAGCTTGCTGGATACGGTAATCTATTGTTTTGGGTGATACTCCCAGTGTTTCGGCGATCTCTTTGTAACTCATGTCCCGGAAACGGTGCATCACAAAAGACTCCCGATAGCTTTCGGGTAGCGCTGCGATAGCCTCCTCAATTCGTTTGGTCAGTTCTTCCATCTGATAGTAGTCCGTATCTTGCAGCATTTCCTGCATTTCTTCATAAAAACGGGTATCAGCCCGTTGGGTGGCGTCGATATGCGCGAGTTTGTTTAAAGCCCTGCGGTACACCATTTTGAAAAGGTAGGAACTCAGTGAAGATTCAATGACAAGAGTTTCCCGGTTTTCCCAAATCCATAAAAGAGAGTCTTCTACAATTTCTTCCGCATCCTCCAGATCAACAAACCGATGACCGTATGCACAAAGCATCGGATAATACTTTCGAAACAGCGTGTCGAAAGCTTTTTGATCTCCGTGTCGGACGGCTGATAATAAGAAATCGTTTTCTGAGCGGTAGGTTTCTTTCATGTATTAGTTTTGTAAATTCACTGCAAATATAGCTTTTTTATAAGAAAACAAAGATTTTCTGAAAAAAAATGGATTTTAGTTTAGGAATCTATCCGGAGTCTCCTGTCTTATAATAAAAGACAAGAAAAAGAGGATATGGACAAACTTGATAAAAATAAAATAGACGAATTACTTCCCCGCTATTGTGAGGGACAAGTGACAGAAGAAGAACGTCTGCTGGTTGAGACTTGGATGAACGAATCGGACGAGAACCGGCGGGTAGCCAAACAGATTCATTCGCTTTATCTGGCTACGGATACCATTCATGTAATGAAGAAAGTAGATACGGAAAAAGCGTTGTCGAGGGTAAAAGGCAGGATAACAGGTAGAAAGAAAACGATGTGGTGGGAATGGGCACAACGTGCGGCCGCAGTTCTGTTCATTCCACTTCTCGTTGTTCAGTTGGTGCACTATTGGGGAGGAGACGAACAGGAACTGGCACAAATGTTGGAAGTGAAGACCAATCCGGGAATGACCACTTCATTAACTTTATCGGATGGAACGGTAGTCTTCCTTAATTCAGAATCACGCCTGACTTATCCTTCACATTTCAACGGAGATACACGAAACGTAACCTTGCAGGGAGAAGCCTATTTTGAAGTTGCCAAGAATCCCGAAAAGAGATTTATCGTTTCCACTTCTCATCAGTCGCAGATAGAAGTGCTGGGTACACATTTTAATATAGAAGCCTATGAGAAAGATGATAAAGTGCTGGCAACACTGGTGGAAGGAAAGATAGGATTCATCTTTACACAGGATAATGTGTCGAAAAAGGTATTAATGGATCCGGGACAAAAACTTGTTTATGATTCGAGAGATTGTAAAGTGCAGCTTTATGCCACTTCCGGTGAATCGGAAACAGCATGGAAAGAAGGAAAAATTATATTCAGGAACACTCCTTTGGAAGAAGGCTTACGAATGTTGGAGAAACGATATAATGTAGAATTTATAATTAAGAATGACCGCTTGAAAGGAGACTCGTTTACAGGAACATTCACGAATCAACGTCTGGAACGTATCTTAGAGTATTTCCAACTTTCCTCCCAGATTCGTTGGCGGTATCTTGATTCTCCGAATATAAAAGATGAAAAGAGTAAGATAGAAATATATTAATTGATTTGCCTTAAAACGAAAAGTAATTGTATGAAAGACAGACCCCCTTAAATGAAAAACATACGGGATGATATTGGCGTATCTTCCCGTATGGAAACCAGTAAATCTTTTTAATGCTTGTTTGGCGACAAGCTTAGATAAACTTTTTATTAACTTTAAGTCATTACAAATTTATGCAAAATTATTTTAGCATCCAATTTTTATGGGTGATAAAGTCGCTTTGGCTAACCTCAAAAAAAATCCCATTATCTATGAGACTATTAGTTTTGTTCTTAGTATGTTCTATCGGACTAAGTTATGCAGCCGATAGTTACGCTCAGAAAGCTATGATCAGTATCGATGTTCACAACCAGCGTGTGGAGGATATTTTGAAAGAGATTGAAGCGCAGTCGGATTTTGACTTCTTCTTCAATAACAAACATGTAGATTTGAATCGTCGTGTTTCTGTGTCTGCTGATAAAAGTAATATTTTCAGTGTGTTGAAGGAAATATTTGCCGGTACGAATGTGAAGTATTCGGTGTTGGATAAGAAAATAATATTGTCTGTTGAAGCGCAATCACCACAGCAGGAAAAGAAAGTAACAGTATCGGGTACGGTACTGGACACTCATGGTGAACCGGTAATCGGAGCTAGTGTATTGGAGAAAGGCGTACAGGGAAATGGAACGATTACAGACATTGACGGTATCTTCAAACTTTCCGTATCTTCATCGAAAGCACAATTGGATATTTCCTATATCGGCTATCAGTCACAGACTGTTGCGGTGCAAGTCGGTAAAAATCTAAAAATCATTTTACAGGAAGATTCCAAACAATTGGAAGAAGTAGTAGTGGTAGGTTATGGTACACAGAGTAAAAAGACATTGACAGGTGCTGTTTCTATGGTAAATATGGGTGATGTAGAAATGAATACTGTTCCGAATGTATCTCGTGCATTGGCAGGTAAGGCTGCCGGATTTCGTGTAAATCAGATCTCTGCGCAACCTGGCGGTGAGGCTAAATTCCGTATTCGTGGTGAGGCTTCTACAGGAGCAGGTAACGACCCTTTGTTTGTTATTGATGGTTTTCCGGTATCGTCTTCCGGTAATTTAAGTTCGGGGAACGGCTATTATGAATCCGGTAATATTGATAATGTGCTGGAGTCTTTGAATCCGGATGATATTGAATCAATTTCAGTTTTGAAAGATGCCGCTTCTACGGCTATTTATGGAGCACGTGCCGGTCATGGAGTTGTTCTGATTACAACAAAACGCGGTAAGAGTCAGAAGCCCAGAGTGACTTATTCCGGTATGGGATCTGTGCAGGTAGCCCGTTCGAATTATAAGATGCTTGATACTCGTATGTATATGGATATGTATAATAAGCAGCAGCACGAGGAGTGGCTGAAGTTGAATGGAATGGGGATTTATGAAGGATATGTGGAGAAACCGGATACTCCGTCCACTCAATATAAACCGGCTTTCAATAATGATGAGATATTGTTGGCAAGTGGTACTGATTGGCTTGATGCGGTAATGCGTAACGGATATACGCAACAACACAATCTTTCTGTTAATGGTGGTACGGAGAAAACCCGTTATTTGGCTTCCGTCAACTATATGGATCAAGAAGGTATTGTCAAGAATAATGGTGTCAGCCGTTTTTCTGCCCGTTTAAATCTGGATCAAGAATTAAGTAAATATGTATCTTTCGGATTAACCGCTACTTACTCACAGAATAAGTATGATAACGTTCCTTTAGGAGATAAGGTTAATGAATACTCAGGTGTGTTGACCGGTGCTATTCAGTCCAATCCTACTATTCCTATTTATGATTCTGAAGGGAATTATTTTATTGACCCGAAACGTCCTTTTGTTGCGAATCCGGTTTCTTTGTTGGAAATAAAAGATAATACGGTAAAAGATCGGTTGATCGGTTCAGCATTTGTTTCAGTAAAACCATTGAAAGAATTAGAAGTGAAATTACAGTTGGGAGCTGACCGCAGTTTCCAGAAACGTTCCAGTTATTTGCCTAAGACAACTTTGCAAGGGGCAAATAAGAATGGAAGGGCAGATATTTCACAAGAGACAAGCACTACTTATCTAATGGAATTGACCGCTCAATATTCTAAAAGTTTTGGTGATCATAATCTGAAAGCTATTGGTGGTTATTCATTCCAAAAGTTCAAGAATGACGGATTCAGTGCCGGAAATTCAGATTTTCTGGTGGACGGATTTGGATATAACAGTTTGGGGTCGGGTAATTATAAAAAGCCTTCTGTCAGTTCATGGGCTTCTATAAATAGTATTGCTTCTTTGTTTGCCCGTGCTAATTATTCTTACAAAGGAAAATATTTGTTGGAAGCCACGGTACGTGCTGATGCTGCATCTAATTTTGCACCGGAAAATCGTTGGGGATATTTCCCTTCTGTATCAGCAGGTTGGATGATTAGTGAAGAAAATTTCATGAAAGGGGCTTCTAAATGGTTATCCATGTTGAAATTGAGAGCTTCTTATGGACAGACCGGTAATTCTAATGTCGGTTATCGTATTTATGATTATTATGAGGTAGGAAGAAATGCCATTATTGGAGGTGCGGAGTCAACAGGAGTATATGCTTCGGATTTGGGAAACAAGAGTATCACTTGGGAAACAACTACGGAATTTAATCTTGGAGTAGACTTTGGAATATTTAATAACCGGTTTAAGTTGGCTGCCGAGTACTTTAAGCGTAAAATAACAGATTTGTTAGTGACAAACAAGCCCTTGCCATTTTATAATGAGGTAAATAAAATTGCAGGAAATATAGGATCAACGCAAAGCCAGGGTGTGGAAATCACATTGAATACAGTGAATATTGTTACAAAAGACTTTGAATGGGATACCACATTGACTTTATCGCATTATAATGACCGTTGGTTGAAACGTGATCCGAACTGGAAGCCAAGAGCCTATGAAAAAGAAGATGACCCGATACGGGCATGGTGGGAATATGAAGCAATCGGTATCCTGCAACCGGGAGAGAAGGCACCAGATGCTCAGAAAGATTTGGTTCCGGGAATGATGAAGTTGAAAGATCGGGATGGAAATGGTGTGTTAGGAGATGAAGATAAGGTCTATATGGGGAATGGTGATCCGAAAATAATCTACGGTTTGAACAATTCATTCCGCTATAAGAATTTTGATTTGAATATCTATTTTTACGGAGAAGCGGGTAGAAAGCGGGGAGCCAGCTATTATGAAGGTTGGACACGCATGGATAATGGTATCAACGTTTCCACTTACGCATTGAAAGCGTTCAGTAGTAATAACTTGACAGCTACTGATCCTACCTACGTGAGAGGGGGAAACGGTTGGGGAGACTATTACGTAAAATCTATCTATTACGTTCGTTGCGGAAGTATAACATTGGGATATAAAGTACCGATCAGCCAAAAGATCGTGAATAATCTTCGTGTATATGTAGATGTGAACAATCCGTTTGTGATTACCAATTGGACAGGGCTGGATCCTGAAACGGATAACGGAACTTATGCATATCCGAATGTGACCTCTTATAATTTTGGTGTATCAATATCTTTCTAATAAGTTATGAATATGAAAAAGACAATTTATACTGTAATAGCAACTCTTTTGTTCCTCATATCGTCTTGCACGCTGGAACAGGAAGTTTATAATAAAATAAATCCGGGAATGTTTCCGCAGAATGCTGAAGATGTAAATGCGTTGGTCAACTCAAGTGCTTATTACGTTTTTTCTCCGTGGGGGATTTTTGAGGTGGCGGCAGGTTATGTGACGACTTCGGAAATGGTGACCGATTATGTGGAAAACACATGGGGGTGGACTACCGTATATAATTCGTATGAAGCTAATGACTGGCATATCGACGGAGATTATCGCCGCGTGTATGACTATTCCCAATATCTGGCTTCCATGACTTTGACAATGGAACGTATCAAGAACGTGGATATGGATGAAACATTGAAAGCCCGTTATATGGCCGAATTAAAATGTGGACGTGGTTTTCTGGCTTTTCTGATGTATGATATGTATGGTCCGATACCTATTGCAGATTTGGAAACTTTGCAGAAACCGGAAGCTGAGATTGTGATTCCCCGCTTGTCTGAAGAAGCGATGCGTGAATACATTGTTACTAACCTGAAGGAAGCGGCCGACATACTGCCTTATAAATATGAAGATACGGATTACGGACGTTTTACAAAAGGATTGGCCAACACATTGTTGTTAAAATTCTATATGATGACTAAACAGTGGGATGAAGCAGAGAAAATAGGACGTGAATTGACTAAATCCGAATACGGTTATAAACTGGTAGACGATTATCATTCTTTGTTTTCTTTATCAGGAGAAAAGAATTCGGAAGTAATATTCTCTTGTGTAGCGGAAGCTGGTGTGATGGAGCAGAAGTGGTTTGCACATGTATTAACATCCGACTATCCTATTCCGGCAGGAATGGCGGTGACTGCATGGGGAGGGTATAAAATATCCTGGCCTGCCTATGAATCTTTTGATCCTAAAGACAAAAGACGGGAAAGAATTATAGGTGAATATACTGGTACGGAAGGCGTGCATCACAGTCGTGCTCTTGACCGTGACGGAGGTACAACAGGTGTACTCTTTTATGGTGCAATTCCGGTTAAGTATAAAATCGAAGGGGTGATAGGAGAACTGTGTGAAATAGATATGCCAATCTACCGTTATGCAGACGTATTGACTTTACTTTCAGAAGCTATTGTCCGCAATGGAAATAGCATAACTCAGGAAGCTGTCGGGTTATTGAATCAAGTACGTGTTACCCATGGCGGACTGAAAGCTTATCAATTGAGTGATTTCGCCTCAGTGGAAGATTTCCTTGATAAATTGTTGGAAGAACGTGGACATGAGTTCTATTTTGAAGGTGTACGTCGACAGGATTTGATTCGTCACGGAAAATTCATAGAAGCGGCACTTGCTAAAGCAAGATTTGCAGGTCAGCCGACTGGTAAAATCGAAACGAAGGTAGACGGGCAATATAAATATGAGAAGTTTCCGTTACCTACTCATTTGATTACTGAAGGACAAGGTCTTATAATTCAAAACCCCGGTTACTAAAAATGGATAGTATTATGAAACATTTATTATATACTCTATTAGGTATTTTATTACTTGCCGGATGTAAAGAGGACAAGTATAATGTAATTATTCCTATGTCGGATATTTACCTGAGTGCGCCTCAGGATGGAGCGAAAATTGACTTGAATGATTTGTCAATCGATGAATATAGTTTCTCATGGGATAAGGCATTGGAGAAAGGTGCCAAACTGATTCTTTGTGCTACCAGAGATTTCAAAAAGCCGGTGAAGATTGACGCTGGTAAATCGACCTCTTTTACTTTGTCCGTATTGGCAGCCGATCAGTATTTCTCTCAGTTGGGAATAAAGGCCGGTCAAGAAGCGCTGTTGTATTGGACTGTTAAAGAGACTGGCAATACTACGGCTGCTGCGTCGGATGTGCATACGATTCATGTGAAACGTATGTCTACCAAGTTATTACAACCTGAGGATATGACTGAGATTGCTTTGGCTGAAGATAAACCGGAAACTGCCGTACAGTTTGAATGGGATACGGAAGGAAGACCTGAATCAACCTCATATTCACTCTGTCTGTCACTTGATCCTGAAATGAAACAGACTGTAGCCGAGCAAAGTGTAGGGATTGTAAAAGGTAAGTCTTCTCTGACACACGAGCAACTTCAGACCTTGCTCGACCAACTTTCTATTAAACGTTGGACATCCAACGCTATATATTGGAATGTGAAGACTGATGACGGTCAACTGGTGTCACGTTCTTCCGGAGTACTAAATATGACGGAAATGATGCGTTTCATTGATGTTCGCGGTGATGAGAAGATAACCTATCGGGTTGCCCGTATTTCTTATAGCGACGGAACTTCACTGGTTTGGCTGGCAGATAATTTGAGGACGACCAAGTATCCTGACGGAACTGATATTGAGTCAAATAATTATAAGAATACGCCGGAATCTTTTGGAGAAGGCAGAGTGAAAGCATACGGAGTTCATTATCATTATGACATTCGTGACAAAATAGCTCCTACGGGTTGGCGCTTACCGACTATGCAGGAGTATAAGAACCTGTTTGCCGAAGCGGGAACAGCTGAAGGTCAATGGAATGTTTTGAAAGACCCTGATTATTATGAGTCAGTGAAAGGACAGACTCATTTGAATGACTGGAAATTTAATTTGTGTGCTTCCGGTCAATGGGTAGAACCGAATATTAATAATCACACCGGACAGTATTGCTATTTGTTGGTGACTGATAATACAGAGCATGGATGTATGCTTCACGATGGTGGAGCAACATTGTGGACTCCTTGGACAACAGGGGCTCCTGCACGTTTTATCTTCAATGAAAATTAATCAGGTGAAAATTAAAAATAGATCAATCATGTTAATCAATATAAAGAAAACTATGACCATATTATCTACCTTATTATTAGGTATTATGTGTAGCTTTTGTTCTGATACGATAGATGTGTATGCAGGACAGTATGGAGAGGAAGAAGGTACGAATGAACCGGAAACTCCGGAAGTTGTAGGTAAAATCGTTCATATCGAGTCGTTGAGAAATCCTGATAGAGGCTTTCATCTTGAATGTAATTTGCTGGCTGATGAGATGAAAAGTCCATATAATGATTATGAAGTATATGGTGAGGATTTGTATAAAAAGAAAATAGAGCAGTTTGATGCGAAAGACGATAATCTGACTCTTGTGCAGCAATATATCTATCTGACCAAGTGGGTGAGTAAAGATCTTGATGATGAGGCTTTGAATAATATCCGCAAGGTGTTTGAGTTGATGAAAGCGCAGGGATATAAAGCCATTCTTCGTTTTGCATACAATCATGCGGGGCTTAATACGTCCGGCGGTGAATCTAAACAATGGATTCTTAGGCATATTGAACAATTGACACCTTTGTTGAATGAATATATCGGTCAGATTGCTACGGTGCAAGTTGGTTTTATTGGTGCTTGGGGAGAGTGGCATACATCGCCGTTGGCAAATGATCAGGATGCGAAGAATGCAATTGTCAGTGCACTGTTAAGAGCTTTGCCTGTTCCATATTGTGTAGAAATGCGTTACCCGAGTCATAAGAAAGCATTGACATTGGAGCAGGAAGAATACCGCGGACGTATCGGATATGCGAACGATTACTTTACAGCCGGTGAACATTCTCATGCGCCGGGCAATGACTTTGTTCCCAATACGGATGATTATAAACAAATAACCGGGGAGGTAAAAGCGAATAATTTCTATATGAGTGGTGAGATTCCTTATAATGAAGATACCGAATGGGGTTTGGCTGCACTAATTACTCCGATGAAGTCATTGCGTATTTTGCGTGAACACCGTTATTCGGCTTTTGATATAACGCAGAATTTTGATTTGAATATCATGAGTTGGAAACAAGTAAAAGTATATCCTTCTTTGCTGAATGATAATAACATTCTCTTTGATGAGAGTTATTTTAAAGACGCCGAAGGAAATGAGGTTGTCCGTTCATTCTATGAATTTGTACGTGACCATTTGGGATACCGGTTGAATCTGCAAAGCGAATCGACAGTGGAGGCGAAAAACGGAAACTTGGAATATAATCTGACGATAACTAATACCGGTTTTGCTACGGTGATTAATCCGAAAGAAGTATATCTTGTGCTGGTTTCCGGAGACGGTCAGGTAGCTAAAGAAATAAAGCTGGATGTTGATCCTAAAACATGGATTCCTTCTACAAATGAAGAACCGAATCAGGTAGCGAAGTATGTTATAAAAGGAAGTGCAGCTGCCGGATTGAGCGGGACATACAAAGTTGGAATCTGGATGCCGGAGAAAGTGGCCGATTTGAAATACAATCCGGCTTACGCCATCAAGTTTGCTCCGACGGAGAAACTCACTCATTGGTATGATGACGCAGGAAAATATGCAGTGAATATTTTCGGTGAAGTTACATTCTGATACGGATTGATGAATGCTTCGGCCGGGACAAACCGATATCTTGTGGGCAAGTCGGAGCAGATTACTCTTTAAATTTGTCGGTAAGGTGAATTTGTAAAATAATGATTTGCTAGTTTATAGTCGATAGTATCCTCCATTCTCCTTCCCGAAGGAGGGGAATGGAGATACCACCGACTTGCTAAATAACCACCAAATTTGAAGAAGCCCCCGGAACATTCAATACTTATGATATAATTTGAATAAAGATGAATAAAAGTAGAAGCAACGTATTTATTATGCTTAACTTAATTGTATCATTTTTTATTTCAGCCTGTTCCTCCCCCAGGGAACAGGTTAAAATAGAAAATGGTACTTTTAATATTAACGGGAAAGATGTGCAATTGATATGCGGAGAAATGCATTATCCCCGTATTCCGCACGAGTATTGGCGTGACCGTCTGCACCGAGCGCATGCAATGGGGTTGAACACCGTGTCTGCTTATGTATTCTGGAACTTCCACGAACGGCAACCCGGAGTATTTGATTTCAGCGGACAAGCGGATATTGCCGAGTTTGTACGTATTGCACAGGAAGAAGGGCTGTATGTCATTCTTCGTCCCGGGCCATACGTGTGTGCGGAATGGGATTTCGGAGGTTATCCTTCGTGGCTCCTGAAAGAAAAGGACTTGACTTATCGCAGTAAGGACCCGCGTTTCATGTCTTATTGCGAACGATATATCAAGGAACTTGGCAAGCAACTGGCCCCTCTGACTATCAACAACGGCGGTAATATTATCATGGTACAGGTGGAAAACGAATACGGTTCGTATGCGGCCGACAAAGAATACCTTGCTGCTATCCGTGATATGCTTCAAGAAGCCGGATTCAATGTTCCGTTGTTTACTTGCGACGGCGGTGGGCAGGTGGAAGCCGGACATATTGCCGGTGCATTGCCTACTTTGAACGGTGTGTTCGGCGAGGATATATTTAAAATCGTGGATAAATATCATCCGGGCGGTCCGTACTTTGTGGCGGAGTTCTATCCGGCTTGGTTTGATGAATGGGGGAAACGTCATTCTTCTGTTGCCTACGAGCGTCCTGCCGAACAACTGGATTGGATGTTGGGACATGGCGTATCTGTCAGTATGTATATGTTCCACGGTGGAACAAATTTCTGGTATATGAACGGTGCCAATACCAGCGGAGGATTCCGTCCCCAACCTACCAGCTACGATTATGACGCTCCGCTTGGAGAGTGGGGCAACTGCTATCCGAAATATCATGCTTTCCGGGAGATCATTCAGAAATACTTGCCGGAGGGAACACAGTTGCCGGAAGTGCCTGCCGATAATCCGACCACTACCTTTGCGACGGTCGAGCTGAAAGAAAGTGCTCCGTTAACTACGGCATTTCATCAGACTATACAATCGGAAGATGTTTTATCCATGGAAGATGTAGGAACCGATTTCGGATATATCCACTATCAGACTACCATTAAGACACCGGGAAAACAGAAATTGATTATTCAGGATTTGCGTGATTATGCCGTTATTCTGGTGGACGGTAAACAAGTAGCCAGCCTTGACCGTCGTTATAATCAGAACAGTACGACATTGGATATTCATAAAGTTCCCGCCACACTTGAGATTCTGGTTGAAAATACCGGACGGGTCAATTATGGTCCCGATATTCTTTTTAACCGTAAAGGAATTACAAGTCAGGTGCTTTGGGGGAATGAGAAATTGACAGGGTGGTCAATCACACCGCTTCCTCTTTATAAGGAAGAAGTATCTTCCTTGTCTTTCGGACAAGAAATCAAAGGTGTTCCGGCATTTCATAGAGGGACGTTCATTATCGAACAGCAAGGCGATTGCTTTGTCGATATGAGCCAATGGGGTAAAGGAGCTGTCTGGGTAAACGGTAAATCGTTGGGACGTTTCTGGAATATCGGTCCGCAACAAACTCTTTATATACCTGCTCCCTGGTTGAAAAAAGGTGAGAATGAGATTGTTGTTTTCGAAATGGAGGATACGGGAAAGAGGAACTTGCAGGGATTGGACAAGCCGATTCTCGACAGTTTGGGTATTGATAAAAACAAGCCAGAGAAACAGCAACGCAATCAAACAGGCAGTCCGATTCTCGAAGAAGGAGATATTCTTCTGAACACCACTTTGGCGGAGACAAGCGATTGGCAGCAAGTTGATTTACCGGTTGTGAGCACTCTGCGTCATTTTTGCATCGAAACGCTTTCTTCTTATACGGAAGACAATCAGGCGTGTATTTCAGAGGTTGATTTGTTGGACGATAAGGGACAACCGATTGATAAGACCAAATGGGAAGTTGTTTACGTAAGCAGCGAGCAGGCAGATAAGAATCTGGGTGTAGCGGAGAACTTGTTCGACGGAGATATTTCTTCATTCTGGCATACAGATCCGGCAACGGAACCCGGACAGCCGCACCGTATCATTGTGGACATAAAGGAAATCTATAAAATATCAGCCCTTCGCTTCAAAGTACGTAAAGGTGCTTTTTTGTCAGGGAAGGTAAAAGAGATAAACGTATACGGTCGCCCGCAATTCTTCTTGTTTCATTGATTAAAGTGTACAGGTAGTAAGAAATTTGATTTCTATTTACTATCTTTGGCAAATCTAAAAAACACGATTATGAACATACGTATTTTGATAACCTTATTATTTGGAGTGACTTTGTTTTGTAGCTGCCAACCGAAGCAGTTACCGGTAAATTCTTTGGCAGAACGTGTAACGGAAGGAACCTCGAAAGATCGAATCCTTTTTCGGATGACACCGGAAAAAGACGATGTGTCTAAGGATTACTTTGAAATAACTGCCGAAGACGGTAAAGTCCTGATAGTCGGAAATTCCGATCTGTCATTGGCAACAGGACTGAACTGGTATCTGAAGTATGTAGCCGGTATTCATCTTTCCTGGAATAACCCGTCACAGAAGTTGCCGGAAGTGCTCCCTCTTCCCACGGGGAAAATCCGTCAGGAGACAGCTATGCAAAACCGTTATTATCTGAATTATTGTACTTATTCCTACTCAATGGCTTTCTGGGATTGGGAACGTTGGGAGAAGGAGATTGACTGGATGGCATTGCATGGCATTAATATGCCTTTGAGCATAACCGGAATGGAAGTAGTCTGGTATAATCTGCTGAAACGTGTCGGATACACAACGGAAGAAATCAATGAATTTATCTCCGGTCCGGCATTTATGGCTTGGTGGCAGATGAACAATTTGGAAGGGTGGGGCGGACCCAATCCTGACAGTTGGTATCAGCAACAAGAAGCACTTCAAAAGAAGATCGTATCCCGTATGCGGGAACTGGGAATTGAACCCGTATTTCCAGGTTATGCAGGAATGGTTCCCCGTAATATCGGTGAGAAACTAGGTTATCAGATTGCCGACCCCGGCACATGGTGCGGTTTCCCTCGTCCGGCTTTCCTTTCTTCAGAAGACGAGCATTTCGATTCTTTTGCGGCTATGTACTACGAAGAATTGGAGAAACTTTACGGAAAAGCTAAATATTATAGTATGGACCCATTCCATGAGGGAGGCAACACAGAAGGGGTAGACTTGGCGAAGGCTGGAACTTCTATAATGAAAGCCATGAAGAAAGCCAATCCGGAAGCTGTCTGGGTCATTCAGGCATGGCAAGTAAATCCGCGTCCGGCTATGATCGATGTGTTGAATGCCGGAGATATGTTGGTGCTGGATTTGTATAGCGAGAAACGTCCGCAATGGGGAGACTCGGATTCGATGTGGTATCGTGAGAAAGGCTTTGGCAAGCATGACTGGCTTTATTGTATGTTGCTGAACTTCGGAGGAAATGTCGGTTTGCATGGACGAATGAATCAGTTGGTGAACGGATATTATGATGCGTGTGCTCACGTAAATGGGAAAAGAATGCGTGGCGTAGGGGCTACGCCTGAGGGGATAGAGAATAATCCGGTTATGTTTGAACTCTTGTATGAATTGCCGTGGCGTGCGGAACGCTTTTCACCGGACGCATGGTTGCAAGGATATCTGAAAGCCCGTTATGGTGGTGAATTGTCACCGGAAGTTATGGAAGCATGGAGAGCGTTGGAACATACGGTTTATAATGCTCCCAAGAACTCTCCGGGAGAGGGAACGTTAGAATCTCTTTTGTGTGCCCGTCCGGGTTTCCATTTGGACAGAACGTCTACATGGGGATATTCCAAACTGTTCTATTCGCCTGATTCTACTTCGAAAGCAGCGGACTTAATGCTCTCTGTGGCTGAACAATATAAAGGCAACAATAATTTTGAATATGACTTGGTGGATATCGTACGTCAGAGTAATGCTGATAAAGGCAATGCACTGCTCGATGAAATATCCCAAAGTTATGACCGTAAAGACAAAGAGAATTTCCGGAAGCAGACGCAGCAGTTCCTTGAACTCATTTTGTCGCAAGACAGTTTATTGTCTACCCGGAAAGAATTCTCCGTATCTTCTTGGCTGACTGCCGCACGTTCTTTGGGCAATACTGACGCGGAAAAGAAACTCTATGAATGGAATGCATCTGCATTAATCACAGTCTGGGGTGATAGTATCGCTTCCAATCAGGGAGGTTTGCATGATTATTCTCATCGTGAATGGAGTGGTCTTTTGAAAGATTTGTATTATCTGCGTTGGAAAACTTTCTTTGAGCAGAAACAACAGGAGTTGGAAGGCAAAGCTAGCGGTGAAGTGATTAATTTCTATGGTATGGAGAAAGCTTGGGCGGAAAAGGTTCATGAGTATTGATTCAAAAGTATGAGATAATAGCAATTTTATTTTTATACTCTTATTGAGGGTTCATCAGGTTCATCTTCGTGTTGGACTGCCGATGAATAAATAGATACAGGGTGAAGGAGAGAAGGAGAAACGATTGAAAGCGTCCTTCACTTCTTCACCCTGTACGTTTTACTTCCATGTAGTGTCCTTTTTTGAACTCTAAAGCGGCGCTTTAGAGTGTGTAAAGCATAGCTTTAGCCTACCTAAAGCGCTGCTTTTCAAAAGTCGAAGAATTTGTTTCAACTATGGACGAAAATAAATAAAGTAACAGCAATTTGTCTACCGGGTTTAACGGGCGGGTAATCAGGCTGTTATGGATGAGATGCTGAATCTATATGTCCAGCGTATTGGATCTATATGCCTAACGCGTTGACTATATATGTCCAACACATTGGATCTATATGTCCGATAAACTAGTAATATAGAAGTAATAAAAAGAGGAGCTGTCCGACAGATCAGCAGTATCTCCCCATAATACGGCTCTAAACTGGAAAAGTCTGTTCTATTGGAGAGATATCCTGAAAGTGGCTATTACTCCTTTATGGTCAGAAGGCCATATGCCTTTGGGGGTGATGAAGTAGTCTTCTGTATTCTCTTCTATGCGCTGACTTTTGACAATGGAACGGGACGGACCGAGAATCATAGAGGATATTGGTGTAATGTCCTGATTAGGATAAAAGTAAATAAAATCAATCCGATCTCTTTCGTCCGCATCTGGTGCCCAGGTTAATTTGCTGACAGGCATCTTGTCGTTGTCGGAAGGGAAAGTGAATCCCGGGTGGGTGATCGGGTTCGGATATAGCATTCGATATGTGTCCTTGAATCCTTCTTTGCAGAGTATACTTGAACAGTCCCAATTGATAACTACCCCATTATGGTCCCATAGGTCTTTTGTATCTTCTTGCCAGTCGAGGTGAGAAGGTTCGTTGAAATCTCCTCCTAATAGAACAATGGCTCCTTCGGCAATGTCTTGCCGTGCGTTTTCGATGAATACTTCAATGGCTTCTTCGCGAAAGGCGATCCGGTTGGCCGCTAAAATGGAATCCGCATTATGAACAGGTTGTGTCATTTTCTTCCAAGTACTTCCATTGTAACCACGAGGTAAGTAACAAGCATAATTCTTATAATCTAAGTGGGCGGAATAAACGGCAATAGTATGTCCGGCTATGCCGATAGTTGCTTTCAGGATAGAGCCGCAACCGCTGTCCTTTGGATAGATAATCTCCTGCTGACTTATATTGTATTTGGATAAGATGCCTACATCCAGAGGGTTATGTTCTCCATAGTAAGTTTTTCCACGTTTCTTAAGTGCCTCAATGATGCGGGATATAAAGAAGGTGCCATTGTAGTTGCGGACTTCGCTGAAAAAAACGATATCGGCATCAACCTGTGCCACTTCATCGGCTATGGCTTCAAATCCTCCTTCTACGATGCTTCCTTCATGCCAGATGTTGAGTTGCAGGACGGTGAGATGAGAGGTTGGGGTCGCATTGCGACCCCAACTTGTTATTCCTATGCTGCTAAGGCATAAGAGTAGTATATAAAAATTTAGTTTCATGCCGTTCTTTTTTATTCTTGTAGAATCCACATCAACTTGTTTACTTCGTCCGAACCGTTGAATTGCCTTTGTACAGCCGCTTCTACATTTGCCTTGTTATAATCATATTCCGCACTTGGATATAACCAGCGTACCGGCATTTTGGTAGGTTCGTTAGGATTCTGGTTAGTCAGCGGATTGATCGGGAATTCCGGATAACCGGTTCTTCTGTAGTCATAATAGGCTTGATAGGGTGACTGCATGAAATTGGCCAGATATTTCTGAGTTATGATCTTTTTGAGATCCTCCTCGAAATTTCCATTTAGCTGGATACCGGGTTTTGCTAATGTTTGGGCAATGATGTCACTAGTCATTTTGCGTCCGTGATGATACTTCTGTGCATCCGGCGTATTGTCGGCAATGAATTTCATGCTTGCTTCAATTCCTTTTTTATAATATTCGGCTGCATCTCCAGTGATCCATGTGCGTAATGCCGCTTCGGCAAGAATAAAATTCTGTTCGGCATAGCCCATACGGATATAAGGTTCTCCGGGTTCGTAAGAAGTATACCTGTTGTTGAACTGGCAGAATTCTTTCGTCTTATCGGCTATTAGCTTTAATTCGTCTATCGGATCCGACGGGTCGATTCCTATGTAAGCATCCCAGTCATTTTCCTGGCTACCGGAATTTAATTTTCCTTCGGAAGGATTTGCGTAATAAAAGAGGCGATAGTCCTCATTGGCTTTCAGCGCATCAATAACCAGACCGGATATCATTACGTATTGTTTATAGGAATGTAATGATTCATTGAATGGATACAACTGCCCTTCTTTCGTGGAGAAAGTGATTTGTAAATTATCTGCGTTGGAACGTAACAGTAAGTTACGGTCGAGTATCTCATTAAATTTGGATTTAATATTGATGTCAGTGGAGTTAAGCTTCTTGGATAAGTTGATTAGAATTCTTAATTCTAAAGCATTCGATACTCTGTGCCATTGTTCTACCTTTCCGCCGAAGATAGGATCTCCGTCAAATGTTGTCTGGTTGGCATTCTGGAAGTATTCGTGTGCCTTATCCAGATCATTGAGTAGGAATTTGAAAACATCCTCTTGTGTGTTGTAGGCTACAGTCAGATTCCCTTCCTTGCCCTCTAGGATTCCTTCGTAGGGAATATCACCTACATTGAGAGTGTATTCGAATAGTCGGTAAGCCTTCAGGAAAAGTGCCAGACCCTTGTATGCATTCCTTTTGTCTTCATTCATTGTTTCGTCTTTGTCTGTCAGTTCCGCCATGAGCTTATAGTTGGTCAGCGAGGTGTAGCCGCTGAAACTTTCGCGTCCGAAGTTGTTATACTGCGTTCCTTCCAATGCTTCCGACCAGCCGATATATTTGCAGGTCATTTGATTATAAATGAAATCTTTGCCTTTGGAAGGTTTCATAAGCCCTACAATGGCACCCGTTGCCAGAAGCTTGGGTGATACTTTGGTCACAGCGTCCGGATTCGTATTGATATCCTCAAAGTTATCGCATGAAAATAGGGTAATTCCGGCGAGCAGGCTCGCGATATATTTTATTGTTTTCATATTATTCATTCTTTTAGAAGTCAAACTTAACATTAAATCCCATGTAACGGATAGAAGGTGAGCTTAGTGCATCCTGCACTTTATCGGGGTCACTGAAGCGAAACTCTTTTGCCCACATCAGCAGGTTCTGTCCGACAAAGCCGACTGAAGCACCTTTCATTCCTATTTTCTGGCAAACGGATTGTGGTATTTCGTAACTGATAGATAAGTCGCGAAGCTTGATAAATGTCTTGTCGAACCAGTTTTGCGCTCTTTTATTATCACCCGATGCGTATGGATTGGTAGTCATCATATAGTCTTGATACGAAACGACTTTGTCATTGGGGGCAAATACACGGTTGTCCATGATTACATTCCCGTTTGCATCCCATTCGGCTTTGCCTGATACGACTTTGACCCCTTGGCCTATGAATGTCTTATTGTTGTTGACTACTTCTTCGTATCGATATTGATTGTCACTATCTATATGTGCGCCGGAGTTCCACATGGCCTGGTCTGTCATAGAATAACCGACACCTCCTACACGTCCGTCAATGGTGATACTCAGGGTGATTCCCTTCCAGTTGACCGATGTGCTGAGTCCCCATATCCAATCAGGTTCGCTATATCCTTTGAGTGTCGTAAACTTATTGACGAGAGGGAATCCGTTACTTCCGTGTACAATATTTCCTTCCGGATCCCTTTGGTAGTCGTAAATTGCTACCCAGTCCCAACGCTCCCCTTCGGCTACCCAAGGTTTTTGAGTAGAGTATACCGGGTCTATTTTATGGTAATAGTAGCGGTCGCGTGACCAGTTGAACATGGCAGACCACGTCAATTCCCGGTTCTTGATGATATCACCGGAAATGGAGAGTTCCATTCCTTTTCTTACTTGTTCTTCGTCCATGTTGACTTGCGTATTGCTGTATCCGCTTACAGAACTGAGTCCGGCGTTCCGGGTATTGTTAAACTTGAGTGTATTATAATATGTATAATCCAGACGCAGGCGGTTCCCAAATAAATGAATGGCTGTACCCAGTTCGTATGACCGTGTTTGGGAAGGGGAAAGCAGGCTGTTTCGAATTGTTGTAGGAGAGTAGGCGGCACTCATGTTGTCCCATACATCGGTACTGATAGAATAAACATCATTGATAGCATACACACCCATATCATGTTTGGTGGTTGTCCACGAACCTCTTATTTTCCAGAAGTCGATAACTTTGGGCATTTTGATGAATTCGGAGAGCACTACGCTACCGGAAACAGCCGGATAGAAATAAGAACGAGTCTCTTCCGGTAAGGTTGACGACCAGTCGTTACGTCCCGTTGCTTCTACAAAGACCGCACTTTTATAAGCTAATCCTATTTTTCCGTAAATGGAATTCGTTTGTTTGCTGTTATAAGTTTTGCTGGTTTCGGCGGGGTCTACTGATGCTTTTAGTGAATAATACCCCGGAATGATTAATCCGCCGGCAGTGTTTGATCCTAAATAGTCATTCTGGTAATAGTAAATATTTCCTCCGACGAATCCGTCCACACTGATATCACCGAATTTATGTTCGGCAGTCAGCATAATATCATTATTGGTACTGAATCCTCTTTTTTGATAGACAGAATAATATCCTTTCTTCTCTCCTTTGCCGGTCACGGAACCTACTGGAGCTTTTGTTTCGCTTTTTTCCGTATACATATCAGCACCCGAACGCAGGGATAGCTTCAACCAGGAAGTAATATCATAAGAAGCATTGACAAAGGCATTGACTACATCATAATTGTCCGAACTCGTTAACTCGTTGGCTATATAATAAGGGTTGTCATACCAACCGCCCCGGTCCCACCAATTGGATTGTTCGTCTTTTATTCGCCAGTAATTCTTATAATCCCGTATATCGTATTCACTGCCCGACCATACCAGAAGATTGTAAATATAGCCTGTACCGTGATAGGCCGATCCGCCCATATTGGGATAGAATCTCTTGTTGTAAGTGATTCCGGCCTCGGAACTGAATTTTTTATATTTCATATCTCCTGATACGGTATAGGTTATTTTGTTTAATTTCTCGTTGGGCCATTGGCCTTTGTTGTAGACGTGTGTCAATGAGGTACGGATACTTCCATATTTACCTTTCTGAGTGACGCTTACGTTGTTGTTGGTGATGAAACTCAGTTCCTGGAAATTTTTCAGGTTATTTTTCCCTCTGGAAGTCAGTTCTGTCATTTCCCGTTCTTGAGTATACGGGTTGTATTGCATGGCTTCATTGCCGACGTCCAGCTTGGCTCCCCATACATAGCTGGAGTTATCATTGTATATACCATTTTTTCCCGAACTGTAAGATGTTTGTACTTCCGGCAATTTTAGATATCCGGCATTGAACATCGTACTGCTGTTTACGGTTACCTGCAACCCTTCTTCTTTTCCTCTTTTGGTGGTAATCATGACGGCACCCGAACCACCCCGCGCACCATACAAGGCGGAAGCCGTAGCCCCTTTCAGTACATCAATGGATTCTATATCATCGGAAGCGATATCCCGCAGCGACATGTTTTTGTAAGGCACCCCGTCAATAACAATCAGCGGGTTTTCACCGCGCAGCTTTAGATTGGGGGCTTCATTGAATTCCGTACTGTTTTCTACCTTCAATCCGGCAATTTTACCGTTCAGTCCGGAAGTCACATCTACGCTTTTTATGGTGGTCAGTTGGTCGCCGCTAACTTTCTGTACGGCATACCCCAACGCCTTTTCCTCTCTTTTGATACCCAAAGCTGTTACTACAACTTCATCTAAGACTTCGGCATCGTCTTGGAGTTTAATGGTAAGTGGTTTGCTGCTTGTGATTCTTATTTCCTGATTCTTGTATCCGATATAGGATATCGAAAGGGTAGAATTGGCGGGGACTTCCAATGTGAACCGGCCGTCGATATCGGTGATCGTTCCGGTACCGGTTTGGTTTTTAACGGTTATGTTAGCACCGATAATAGGAATTCCTGCCTGATCAACAACTGTACCTGTAATCTTGATTTTACTTTGCTGGTTGATTGCAGTCTGTACTTTTGCAGACGGATATTCTATGGCTTCCGCCTGTGTCGTGATACTAAAAGCAAATAGTATCGCCATTGAGAGTTGCATTATTCCGGATAATGAACCACTCTTTTTTGAGTTGTGAACGCATGACGTTCGTTGAGTGCTGTTCTTCATAAGTTTATAATTTAAAAATTAGTTATAAGTATGTTTTATAATTATGATTCTTTTCGGAGGATTATGATAGTGCAAAGATTGTGTATTTGAAGGTAGGTTACCTAGGAAGATTGTACCGAAAGTAGGGTAAAATTGTCATGGGGTACAATTGTATATGCTTAATTTTGTGGGGATAAACGTAAAAGAGGCCGGAAGTGATGACATTTCCGGCCTCTTTTGTGGAAGAAGGGTGGATAGGGGGACCAACCTTCTTTCTGTGTTAAGTTATTATTCTAATATTCTGTCAAAAAGCTTACTTTATACCTTTTGAATTCTTATATCTGTGCAGTGCTTCCAAGAAGTAGTAATCGGCATATACCAACGGTACGTCAATTTCGTTTTTGTGCGGGATACTTCCTACACAATGTTTTAAGAGAAAGTTGCCGTTGGTTCCTTGGGCAGCCAGATAACTTGGCGAAGCCAATGATTTTAACGTTTTCACTGCTGCCTGGTAATATCTTTTTCCAGTTTTCTTATCTACATATTGATAAAGTTCAAGTAGGGCGGAAGCTGTGATAGCTGCGGCTGAGGCGTCTCTTGGTATCTCTTTGAAGTCGTTTGCGTCATACTCCCATTCGGGGACATAGCCTTCCTGTCCGGCATTGAAATCCCAGTAGGGTACCATGTCTTCGGGCAGATTGGAGTGGTTGAGCCAGAATTCGGCGGTGCGCTGTGCCATTTCCAGAAACTCGGGTTTCTTTGTTTCTCTATAAGCCATTGTGTATCCGTAAATGGCCCATGCTTGTCCGCGTGCCCAGGCGGAATTGTCGGAGAATCCCTGACAGGTTTGTTTGTGGAGTACTTTTCCGGTTTCCGGGTCGTAGTTGACTACGTGATAATTACTGTAATCTTCACGGAATTGTTCCCGCGCGGTGGTGATAGCGTGCGAATTGGCTATTTCTGCATAATGCGGGTCACCGGTCACTTTGCTGGCGAAATAAAGTAATTCCAGATTCATCATATTGTCGATGATAACGGGGTAGAACCATTCGTCTTTACCATTCCATGATTTCCGGTAATTCCATGATTTGATACACCCTGTCTTCGGGCTGAAACGCGTGCAGAGTGAGTTTGCTGCTTCTATGATGATCTGTTTGTATTCTTCCTTTTTTGTAAGGCGGTATGCATTGCCGAAGCTGCAATAAATAAGGAAGCCGATGTCATGGTGTCCTTTCTGTTTCTTTAGCGGTTCCAAGGCTTCTGTCCTGCGGATTGCTTCCTGTTTCCATGTATTTTGCTTATTGTTCTCGTAGATATACCAAAGGCTGCCGGGATAAAAGCCTTCCGTCCAGTCATTGAGTGGAGTGGTACGCAACTTTCCGTTGTTATCGGTAGTACGCGGATAAGCGGTTGGTTCGGGTAAGGCCTTCAGCATGGCAGTATATTGCTGCTCTGCCCGGTCGAAAGAATGGGTTATTATTTTATTATCACCTTTGCCGTACAGAGTCGAAAAGGTTGACAATAAGTAAAAAGATAGAATGGATACTAGCTTCATATATTTTTAGGTTTTTGTTAGTTAATGGTGCAAAGATTACGTATTTATTGCTTAGAGGACATACAAAATTGTCCCGAATATCCTGTGTTATTGTCCTCGGGAAAGATAAATCATGTTTTATCGGATTAGACAGACGTATCCGGTGCGGCGGGATTGGACTTTCGGAATGTAAGCGGTGCCATTCCGAAGACGGATTTGAAACATTTGCTGAAATATTGGGTCGTTGAGAACCCTAATCGGTCGGATATTTCGGAGATATTCAGTTCCGGGTTGTTTTTGAGCAGGCGCATACTCTCGTCGAGTTTCATTTTAAGCGTAAATTCGTTAGGAGTCAGGCCGGTGATCTCTTTCATACGTGTATATAGCTTGTTGCGTCCCAATCCCAGTTCGGCGGCAAGCACATTCATATTGAACTCCGGGTTTTCAAAGTTGTTGGAAATGATTTCTGTCGCTTTCTTGATAAGTTCCCGGTCGGCTTGGTTGACGGCAATATCCGTCACAGTGGCCGGCTGTTGATTTCTGAACTTCTCAATCAGCTTTCTTCGGCTTTTCACCAGATTGTTGCAGCGTGAGACGAGCAGTTTTACGTTAAACGGCTTCGTGATATAGTCGTCCGCTTCATACATATATCCTTCTATCGTATATTCCACAGATGTCTGCGCAGTCAATAGTACGACAGGTATATGTGACAGGTTAACCGTGTTCTTTATCTTATAACACATTTCCTTTCCGGACATTTCGGGCATCATGACATCGCTTAGTACAATATCCGGCTGTATTGTCAACGCCTGTTCAAATCCTTCTTTCCCGTTTCCGGCGGTGTGTACTTCATAAATGGGATAAAATATTTCCTTCAGCATTTCGAGGATATCGTCGTTGTCCTCTACGATTAGTATGACCGGCTTTTCTGTGAGTGCATGTTCTGCCGTCTCTTCTTCCAATGGCAGCTCCTCCAGTGGAATCAGTTCCGTGCTAATCATGCATGCCGATGTATTTTCCGTTTGTAGCTCGTCCGCTTTAAAATGGCTGTTGCCTGTTTTCAGGATTACGGTAAAACAGCTTCCTTCATCCACTTTACTTTCTACACGGATATTTCCTTGATGCAATTCCACGATATTTTTGCTCAAGGTCAGTCCGATACCCGTTCCCAAAGATAAATTGGATCTTTGTCCGTCTATCTGATAGAATTGGTCGAATATTTTGTGGATTGACTCCTGTGGGATACCGGTTCCGCTATCTTTGATTTGGAGCAATACTTGTTGGGAGTGCATACGGATACTGACTGTAATATTTCCTTCTGCGGGAGTATATTTGAAAGCGTTGGATAGCAGGTTGATGATAACTTTCTGCATCTGCACCGGGTCGAACCACAGATTAATGCTCGCTTCGGACGTCTCGAAACGATATGCGATGTGATGCTTGAGTGCGTATTCATAGAATGACATGTAAACTTCCTTGGTGAAGGCGACAATATCACGGCATTCCACCTTCAGTTTCAGATAACCCTGTTCTTGTTTACGGAAATCCAACAGCTCGGAGATGAGCGTGCGCATGTGGCTGGCGTTCTTGTAAATACGCAGCAGACGGTTGTACATGGAGGGAGAGAGCTTGTTTAATTGCAATAAGTTCTCTATTTGTCCGATGATAAGCGTTAGTGGAGTACGGAATTCATGTGAGATATTTGTGAAGAAACGCAGCTTGACCTGGTTCATTTCCTTGATTCTTTCTTTTTCTTTCTTCTCAAATTCCAATGATGCTTTTAGTTTAGCTTGCCGGGTGTTAAAACGGATGATAGCATACAGTACAAGACAGAGAATCAGTATATATAATAAATAGGCATAAAGATTAGCATAGAAAGGGGGACGGATATAGATGTGAAGCGAACGTTCACCACAGATCGTTTGCGAATCGTTTTTCTCGCGTACAGTCAGTTTATAATATCCCGGGTCGAGGTTGGTATATACTATTTTCGGGGAGTGTAGCGGAAGCCATGTCCGGTCGAAACCTTCCAATTGGTATTCATATTTGTACTTGTTTTGTGTATAATTGGAGGTGGCTATTTCCAGGATAAGACTGTTCTGATTGTGTGCCAACTTGATAGATTCCGTATAAGGCATCGTTTGTGACAAGATGTGTGACTCATCTCCGGGTTGTATCACTTTATTGTTGATAATCAGTTGGTCGAAGTAGAATTGATGATCATTCGATGTGGGGAGATTCTGTATTCCCGGCAGAGAAACCAAGCCGTTGGTTCCTCCGAGGAATAATTCTCCGCTTTGAGTAAAATAGATACATGAGCCTTGTCCGAAACTCATATATGGAATAACGTATGTATATGTGAGTTCCTTTTTTTCAGAATTCAGGCAGGAGATTCCCCGGTTGTGGAGTACGAACAATTCATGTGAAGGCGATTCGGCGACATAATAGCAATAATTACTCATTAGAAGATTGTCCTCCATGGCGAAGCGGAAGAAAGAATCTGTTTCCGGTTCATATTTGAATAACCCGGAACCTGCCGTACTGAAGAATAATTCGCCTAAATGGTTCTCGAAGATATGTAGCACTTTGAAGCGTCCGATGTTGTGTTCTTTTTTGAGGTCATGCCGGTAATTCTGTCTTTTTCCTGTCAACAGGTTCACCCGGGTTATTCCGCCGTTGCCGTTGGCTAACCAGATATTGTCATTCCGGTCGATATGAAATGTTACATAAATATAGTTCTCTATAAGACTCCGGACGTCGGGCAGGGGGGATAACGGCTCGAAAGTCTCCGTTTCCGGATTCATGGCAACGATTCCTGCTTGGGTAGACAGGACGAGTTTTCCTTTATAAGGTTGTAAGTCATTTATCACATTGCTGGGTAAAGAGTTGGCTTTGTCGGGGCTATTTTTGAGTGTATGTGCTGTTTTCCTTCGAGTGTCAAAGATCGTGAGTCCCCCTGTATGCGTACCGATATACAATTGCCCGGTTTCTTTGCGCAGCCAGATACATTTCAGATTATTGTGCCCGATTCCGGACAAGCCTCCCTTGTTGTGGACGTATCGGGTGAATTGCCGGGTTTGCCGGTCTAAGAAATTCAGTCCTCCTCCTTCGGTACATATCCATAAATTATGTTCGGCATCTTCCTGCATTTTACCTACAACGGGGAAGCTGAGTGCATGAGGCATATCAGGATTGGCTTCGTAGTAGCTGGTATGATCATCGGTGGGGTTGTAGTAGTTGACACCTCCGAAATAAGTCCCTATCCAGATTCCTCCTTGCGTATCTTTGTAGAGAGCGAAAATGGATGAGTGGCTCAAACTATGGGATATATTATTTTGATGAACATGATTCTCCCATACTTGTGTTGACGGGTTGTATTTATTAAGTCCATAAAATGTGCCGAACCACAGATTTCCTAAGTCATCTTCGATAGCACAGCGCACATCGTTGTTCGATAATGAGTTGGTATTATCGGGAAGGTTGCGGAAGTTGAGGATAGAACCGTCGGGAGCCAGCCGATACACTCCCTGGCGGGAGGTACATATCCATAAGTTCTTTTGAGAATCCTGATAAAGACTTTGCACTTTGATGTCGGGCAGGAGAGAGTGTTGGCGTTCGGGTTGTGCACGGTCGATTCGTAGAAGTCCCTTGTTCATACCTATGTATATATATCCGTCATCAGTGCAGCAGATAGGTGAAGAAACTCTTATGTTTTCTTTGAAAGTGGTGAGCAGGCGGATAGTAGAGTCTCCTTCCACCCGGAACTCCAGTTTGTTACGCCCGGCAATCCAAAGCGTATCGTTCTTGTAGTATATGTTGGAGACATTATTTGCGCGTAATTTATGAAACTGTTGTGTGCGGGTATTGTAGCACACCAAGTCATGCAGTGCCTGTATGTATACATTCCCTTTTTTGTTGCCGCAAATGGCCATTATTTCATTCTCGGTCAGACCTATGTTGTCTTGGGAAGGGTGAAATACAGTGACGGACTGGCCATTATATCGATTGATTCCTTCAAAAGAACCAAACCATAATGCTCCCGTCTCATCTTGATAAATGGATATTATATTGACCTGCGACAAGCCATCCTGTACACTTAAGTGTTTAAAATAAGCCGTGTTCGCATGGGTCGATAGAAGCAGAAGTAAAAAAGAAGCTACTAACAGAATCTTTTTTATTGCCATATATTAGATTTTACTTTTCCAGCAACTCTTTCAGAAAATCATCCAACTCTTTATCCAATCCTTTCAGTAGCTCGTCATTCACCAGCATCGTATCGTCGTCTACCAACAATAGTTCAGTTACCGTTTCTTTGTCCTCATCCACCAGTACAAACGAATAAGGTTTCAGGATAGTCACCTTGTCGAAGTCACCTGCATCTTTCATTCTGCAAAGGATACTACGTAAGCCGGGCTCGATATTTTCGAGGAAATCATCGCCGTCGTATGTTGCCCATTCTTCCACCATGACGTTTGCTAGTTCTTCATCATCATCGTTGTAAATATTCAGTTGCCCTGACGTCTGGTCCGGTTGCAGATGAATATCGGTTACGACTGTCTGTTCACAATTGCATACATATTTGCCGACTGCCTTTTGGATAGCCGATTCGATGATAGATAATGATTGTTGGCTCAGTTTCATAGGTTCCTTCTTTTTGTCAGTTCAAAGGTATAAAAAAAATAAGATTTGATACATGATTTCCTTAAAAATCATCATTAAATCGGCTCATTTGCATCTTTAATTTGGATATTTGGGCATTTCTCTCCTTCAATTCGGCCAAATAGAGGCTGGTGAGGTAATAATTCGGCACATCGTCAATACTCGCTTTGATATTGTTGACAACATTCTTTTTCTCTATCTTCTTGGCTAGTTGCTGTGCCTTTTCTGCCCATTTCACTGCTTGAGACAGACTATCTTTCGTCTCATAATACACGGCAATATTGAAGGCGGTTCTCATCTGCTTCTTTGTGTTCTTGGTTCCTTCGAAAGCCTGATGCCAAAGTTCGAATGCATTATCCCATGAATTTTCGCGGACGTAGATAGCTGCATCGCGCATCTGAACCGAACCGCCGGTGTATAAATACCGTTTTCCCGTTTTCCATATCGGAACCAGATGCTTTACCGGAACTGTTCCTGCAAATTCCGCAGCTTCTTTCAACATTTCCCTTTCGGGGATGATACGGGCAGCCGCTTCTGTGACCGAACCTCCGAAATCTTCCCAAAAGATACTGTCATTAGGGTGAAGGGTGGTCATGGGCTTGCTTCGTCCCGGCACATAAACCCGTACTGTGGGATATACTTTTACATCCATAGCTCCCTGATAACAATTGAAATCGGGTAGATAACGAATGGTCTTGGTTGCTTTGAATTGCAGATTCTCTAATGCAATAATAAAATCAACTCCTAAATCGGAAGCTAACTGGCTGACTTCCTCTTGACTTAGCATATTTTCACGCGCTAACTTGTCATTGGCACGTAAGGCGGAGTCACAAATGACAACTTCATCAAAGTAATTCTGGTGGGCTATTTCTTCTGCCAATGATTCGGCAGCAATCTTGGGATCACCGTTGGCATAGGCTGTGGCGCGACTTACTTCCGGAACGTTTTCCTTCGTTTTCTGTACTTCTGTAATCAATTTGTTATCCGGTGCATCGCTGGTGTTATTCACAACAGCTACCTTTCGGAGCTGGGGTGGAAAACTCAAGTCGGCGGGTTGCAGATAATCAATGGAAATCTGTTCGATGCTCTGGCAACTGTTGAATAGCAACAGGAACAGAGAGATGAATGCCAGTGAATAAGATTTTGCCATAGTTTGATTCATTTAGTAGTTTGAACAAAAGTACTATTTTACACGAATAAAAGAAAGAGGCCGCCTGACAAGTCGATAGTATCTAAAACTCTCCTCCTTCGGGAAGGAGGAGTCCCCGTAGGGGGAGGTGGTAGGTGAATATATAAGTCTATTATTATCAGCATTGTGTATCCACCTACCACCCCGGCTTTCAGCCAACCCTTCTTCCCGAAGGAGGGGAATTGCAGATACTACTGACTTGTCAGGCAGCCTTTATTATTTAGTAAAGTAGTTAGGACTAATTAACTACTTGAACTCTTCTTTATCAAACGTTCTTTCCGTGACAGTTTTTATACTTCTTGCCGCTTCCGCATGGACAGGGATCATTACGTCCTACAGTCTTTTCGGCACGAATCGGTTCACGTCTCTGTTGCTCGCGCGTATCCTGACTGGCAGCAGCCTGCTGATTCGGATCACTCAGGTCCTGCTTGTTTTCACGATACTTGCTCATGTCCTGACGCTGTTCCGGTGCAGCCTGGCGTACTTCTACGCGACGGGCAGCCTGTTCATCCGGAGCTTCCTGTACAGGAATTTGTCCGCGCATCAAGATAGAAACAGTCTGATTGTTAATCTTATTCACCATTGAGTCAAACAACGTTACAGATTCCAGTTTGTAAATCAACAACGGGTCTTTCTGCTCGTAGCTTGCATTCTGTACAGAGTGTTTCAGCTCATCCAGTTCGCGCAGGTTCTCTTTCCATGCTTCGTCGATAACGTGCAGCAAGATTGACTTTTCAAATGCTTTTACTACCTCTTTGGATTCGGATTCGTAAGCAGCTTTCAGGTTACAAGAGATATTGTACATACGTTTACCGTCCGTGATAGGAATCAGGATGTTCTCGTACATGTGTCCCTGGTTCTCATATACCTGTTTGATAACCGGATTGGCAATCTGTGCCAGGCGTTCAGTCTTACGTTTGAAGTTCTCCATGGCAATGCCGAATGTCTTTTCAGCCAGTTTCTCTTTCTTCTCGTTGCGGAATTCTTCTTCGGTGAACGGAGTTTCCATAGCCAACGTCTGAAGCAGTTCCATTTGGCAACCTTCGTAGTCGTTGTTCTCGATAGCGTTGGCGCAACGGTCCCAAATCATGTTCACAATATCCATACCGATACGTTCGCCCATTAAAGCATGGCGGCGTTTCGTATAGACAACCGTACGTTGCTTGTTCATCACGTCGTCATATTCCAACAGGCGTTTACGGATACCGAAGTTGTTTTCTTCTACCTTCTTCTGTGCACGTTCGATAGAGTTGGAAATCATCTTGTGCTCAATCATTTCACCTTCCTGGAAACCGAGTCTGTCCATTACGCTGGCGATACGGTCGGAGGAGAACAGACGCATCAAGTCGTCTTCCAGTGACACGAAGAATACAGAAGAACCCGGGTCACCCTGACGTCCTGCACGACCACGCAACTGGCGGTCTACACGGCGGGATTCGTGGCGTTCCGTACCGATGATTGCCAAACCGCCTGCGGCTTTCACTTCCGGGCTTAGCTTGATGTCGGTACCACGACCGGCCATGTTGGTGGCAATGGTAACTGTTCCGCTCAAACCGGCAGTAGCAACAATATCAGCTTCTTTCTGGTGTAACTTCGCATTCAGCACCTTGTGTTCGATCTTGCGCATGGTCAACATCTTGCTCAGCATTTCGGAGATTTCTACGGATGTGGTACCCACCAGGACAGGGCGTCCGGCTTGTACCAACTGTTCGATTTCTTCGATGACTGCTTTATATTTCTCGCGTTTCGTCTTGTAAACGCGGTCGTTCATGTCTTTACGGGCGATGGGGCGGTTGGTGGGGATCACCACTACATCCAGTTTGTAGATGTCCCAAAGTTCGCCTGCTTCCGTTTCGGCAGTACCGGTCATACCCGAGAGTTTGTGGTACATACGGAAGTAATTCTGCAACGTAATGGTGGCGAATGTCTGTGTGGCGGCTTCCACTTTCACGTTTTCCTTGGCTTCGATGGCCTGGTGCAGACCGTCGGAATAGCGGCGGCCTTCCATGATACGGCCTGTCTGCTCGTCCACAATCTTCACTTGACCGTCGATCACAACGTATTCGTCATCTTTCTCGAACATGGTGTAAGCCTTCAGCAACTGGTTGATGGTGTGTACACGTTCGGACTTGATGGCATAGTTGGTCATCAGTTCATCTTTCTTGGCCAGGCGTTGCTCGTCCGTCAGACTGGTTTCGTTTTCCAGTTCGGAAAGCTGTGCGGCGATGTCGGGCAATACGAAGAGGGTAGGATCTTCCGAGTTACCGGTGATCAGGTCCACACCTTTATCTGTCAGGTCTACACTGTTCAGCTTTTCTTCGATGACGAAGTACAACGGGTCGGTAGCTTCGTGCATACGCTTGTTGTTCTGTTCCATGTAGATCTCTTCGGTCTTCAGCATACCTGCCTTGATACCTTGCTCACTCAGATATTTAATCAATGCCTTGTTCTTGGGCAGTGCCTTGTGGCTGCGGAACAAAGCAAGGAAACCTTCTTCCTGATCTTTCTTGTCGCTGGAAGCAATCAGGCGCTTGGCATCGGCAAGATACTGGGTAGCCAGTTTCTTCTGTGCTTCCACCAGACGTTCTACGAGCGGACGCAATTGCTCGAACAACTGGTCCTCACCTTTGGGGACGGGACCGGAAATAATCAACGGAGTACGGGCATCGTCAATCAATACGGAGTCCACCTCATCGACGATGGCATAGTTGTGCTGGCGTTGTACGAGGTCTTTGGGGCTGATGGCCATATTATCACGCAAGTAGTCGAAACCGAATTCGTTGTTCGTACCGAAGGTGATGTCTGCCAGATAAGCCTGACGGCGTGCGTCGGAGTTGGGCTGATGTCTGTCGATGCAGTCCACACTTAAACCGTGGAACATATAGAGCGGGCCCATCCATTCGGAGTCACGTTTGGCCAGATAGTCGTTTACGGTCACCACATGTACACCGTTTCCGGTCAGTGCGTTGAGGAATACGGGGAGGGTAGCCACCAATGTCTTACCTTCACCTGTTGCCATTTCGGCGATCTTACCTTTATGCAATACGACGCCACCGAACAACTGTACATCGTAGTGTACCATGTTCCAGACAATTTCCGTCCCGCCGGCTTGCCAGTGGTTTTGCCAGATGGCTTTGTCGCCTTCAATGCGTACGAAGTCTTTCGTGGCAGCCAGGTGACGGTCGAATTCGGTAGCCGTCACTACGATTTCTTCATTTTCGGATAAGCGTTTGGCAGTTTCTTTCACAATAGAGAAAGCTACCGGCAGTACTTCTTCAAGAGCTTTTTCGTAAGTTTCCAGTATATCCTTTTCTATCTTATCTATCTGTGCGAAAACTTCTTCACGGTTTTCCAGTTCGATTTCTTCGATACCAGCTTTGAGTTCTTCCACCTTGGCGCGTTGGTCGGCGGCAGAATTGCGGATATATTCTTTCAGTTCTTCTGTCTTGGCGCGTAAGGCGTCGTTATCGAGTTTGGCAACTTCCGGGTAAGCGGCTTTGATCTTGTCCACCCACGGCTGAATTTCTTTCATGTCGCGTGTGGATTTGTTGCCGAAAATCGAGCTTAAAAATTCATTAAATCCCATTTTATATCTATTTTTATTATTATTTACTAAGTTGATTGAGTGCGCAAAGTTACTGATTTTTATACAGATTACACATTTTTGCGCTGTTTATTTGATGTGAGTCTAGGCTAGTTAAATGATAATTTGTAAACCTGTTATCAAAGATTAGGCGCGGATTACACGGATTGCGCGGATTAAAGGCTACGCTATTACATTGATTCATAAAAAATCCGTGTAATCCGTGTAATCCGCGCCTAAAATTATCATTTAATTCCGAGACCTCAGAAATTCAGTGGAGTCTCTGTGCAAGCATTCGGAGCGCGGATGCGCATCACACTTGACAGGGTGGGGGCTACGCGGGTAATATTGACGGGAACCCGGATTGTTTCGGGCTTCACTCCACCGCCCAGGAAGATGAGCGGAGCAGGAACATTGGCATGACGTACCACGCGGTTATCGGTGGCATTTTCTTCCACGATAGTCCAGCCGGGCAATACGTCTATCAGTAAGTCGCCCGAACGTTTGCGATGAAAGCTGTTCCGGGCAAGTTCTATCTGGGGCGACCAGGGGCCCAGCAGCAGGCGGTGGGCTGAATACGCCTCGTTCACTCCGCTGAATTGTATCAGGAAGTCGGCGGACTTGTCTTGAATTTCCGCCAGATTCAGCTGCTTGTTCTCTATTAATTTATGGTTGAGATAAATTTGCTGGTTGTGATAAGTCTCTACGTACTGTCCTTCGCCATACGTGGCCATGAGATACATGTTCAGCAGGGTGGCGCAGCGGTTCAGGTAGAATTCCCCGCCGGGGATGCGGTACAGGCCGAGATCGGGAGCTTCCGGATCGGCATATCCCGTAGAGGTGATGCAGAAGACGACGTTGTGCAGACCTACTTTGCGGTCGATGAGGTCGAGCAGTGCGGCAATGCTGCGGTCGAGGCGTACATACGTGTCCTGCATTTCCATGGCACATTCCTGCGTACTCTTATGGTTGTAGTTTCCGGCGTAATAGGTCAGTGCCAGCAGGTCGGGTATCTCATCTTTGGCGATGGTGCTCTTTTCCAGAAGTTCTTCTGTCAGCAGGTTCACTTCGTCGTTGATGAACGGGCTGGTGAGCAGTCGGCGGAATTTATTGCGTCGTTCGCTGTCGAACTTATATTTGAAGGGCTGGTCCCGCCATTCGGGCAGGAATGTATATTTGTTGATGGGGTGTGCCGGTTCCCATACCATGTCGCGGATGCGGAAGTCGGGTGATTTCCGTTCGTTGTACTGGCTTACCCACCACGGGAACTCGCTGTAATATGTAGTGCTGCACCATTTGCCTGTGTTCTCGTTCAGCCAGAAAGCACCGTTTCCGGTATGTCCGGCAGCCAGTACGGCCGCGTCGCGCGAGGGGGCGATGGCATACACCAGGCCTTTGTTGCGGGTGGCTACTTTCAGTTCGTCGGCAATGGTAGAGGTCAGTAATTGGGAGGGAGAAGAGTTTTCGTCGGTGAAGTTGCCCATAAATGCGCCGTCGTCCACGCAATTCACGGGGCGCAGGGTGCTTGCATCCATCCAGTACTGGGATATGATGCCGTTCATCGAAGGCGTCGTGCCGCTGTAGATGGCAGCGATGGCAGAAGCGCGGTCTGTTCCGTTGAAAGGGAATTCGGTCTGGTAGAACACTTTCCCTTCGCGCATCAGTCTTTTGAAACCTTTCTCTCCATAGAGGGTTGAGAATGCTTCCATATAGTCGGTGCGCAGTTGGTCAATCGTCAGCGTAACCACTAATTTAGGTGTGGCAGGCAACGGTTGTGCTTGCAGACCGGTGAAAGTAAGTGCGAGTATGGAAGTAATCAGTCCCTTTTTCATTTATCTCTTTTTCAATGTCAAAATAAGATTGCTTGCTGAACGTACCAGCAAACAAAGTGCCAAAGGTAATACAGCTAAGTCAATTCTTTGCGGTATTATCGCCCAAAGCAGTATAAAAAGTGTTAAAACAGCGCAATTCGTCCTCATGTACCAGCTTTTCTGCCGTTTTCTCACCTTATTTATCATCCACGGGAGGCAAAATAAGTGCAGGGGATGGAATACGAACAGCAGGTAATTGGGGCTTACTGCGGGGTGTTGGGAGAAGAGGGCGAGGAAAGCGAGGATGCACCCGGCTATTCCGGCACAGAAGAACAGGATTAGGTCGAGTCCCCAAAGGGTTTTCCCGCGGCGGATGCCGTAGATGGTAGCGGCTGCCACCAGCACAAACAGCAGCAGGGCCGATTGCATCGGGGTGATTCCTCCGGAGCGGTGGTCGGCATCAGTCAGTCCGGTTACCACTATTTTCTCTTCGGAGGATACGAGGGGACGTGCCTGGCCTTCGTTGTCTACGATCCGGGCTGTGTTGAAGAAGTCCTGCACATAGAAGGGAACGAACATCATCAGTCGTCGGTTGATGGGTTGGTCGGCTTTGCTGCCCATGCACAGGTCCATGCCGAAGCGTGACCATGGATGACCTTCACTATATTTATGCAGCAAATCGCGGAAAGTGACTCCCGTGTCGGTATCGGTCATATTGTCAGCATACTGCAAGGTGCCGTCGATGGCGGCCTCTATCTGGTCGCGCGGACGGGTGGCGCAGTTGTCGTAGAAGAAGTTATAGCGATATATGCGGTTTTCGGGCCGGTAGTTTTCCTGAAGCAGGTTGAAGAGGTGTTCTTTTTCTGCTTGGGTGAGGTTCAGGGTCTGTTGCCAGACGTCCCGTCCCAGGTAGTTGTACTCGGAGGCGAAGTGTTCGTAATTGGTTACGCCTAGTTGATAGTCCGTCTCTCCCAGGGCGAAGCGGAAGATGAAGTTGGGGGCGTTGAAATTGAACATGCCGTAGTTGAAGACGGCGTCAATGCCCCGGGTGAAGTTTTCGTAACGGATGGCGGTGTGGCCGAACAGGGAATAGATTTCCCCACCCGAGGCGCAGGTCAGCAGGCTGATGCGGATGGAGTCGGGGGTAGCTTCTTGCGGCGTTTGCGGCTGGGCGGAGGCCGTGGACGGGCAGAGGAAGCGGAGGAGGAAATATATGAGAATGAGTAAGTTTCTTTTCATGCTGCAAAGTTATTTCAATTTGGGGAGAATGTTGCATTGTTTTCCGCTTTTTTTGCAATATCTTACTATTATTCTGTTTCAAAGTTATAAACTTAAGTTTTACAAATGAACGGAGTAAGCTTATATATTAATTTAGGGAAGACAGGTAATCTCCCTTGAGAAATAAAACAAGCAATGTTCCAGTGATAAAGAAACAATCTTATGATAGACAGCATTGCTTCTTATCCCCCGGAACATTGCTTCCGCTAACTATTATGATATTCCAAATAATTCTTCGATCTTGTTTTGATAAGAAAAAACTTCTAGATTGTTTGCAGAATATTGTAATACATGAAATGGGATTGGAATATGATTTAAATAATGAAAAGCACAATAATGATATTCAATTAATTTGCGATAAAATAATTCAAGTGTACTCCGTTCAGTCGGATATGCCATCTGTTTGATTCTGAACATAAGGATTTTTAATCCGTTATCTAATTTTCCCTGTCTCTGAAAGCGAACTAATTTTAGAGGCAGGGATTATTTATTATCTTTTGTTGGAAAATCTCAACCAAATAGTTTATTTGTCCTTACTCGTTTATATGTTTACATTTGTATTTGTCATCCAATAATTTACATAAAAAGACTCCAACCGAGTGCTATTCTCGAGAAAAATAGTATTTTTGGAAGAATTACTGAAAAGGATACCTTTATATATAACTTTAAAAAGACCCGACTATTATGATGGAAAAAACACTGGTTATTTTGAAACCATGTACCCTTCAAAGAGGCTTGGTAGGTGAGATTACGAACAGATTCGAACGTAAAGGCTTGCGTCTGGCCGGAATGAAAATGGTTCAGTTGACGGATGAAGTGCTCAGTGAGCATTACGCCCATTTAAGTGCGAAACCCTTCTTTCAGCGCGTAAAGGATTCGATGATGGCCTGTCCGGTTATCGTGTGTTGCTTTGAGGGGGTAGATGCCATTGAAGCGGTGAGGGTTTTGACCGGCCCTACCAATGGCAGGAAGGCAGCTCCCGGAACCATCCGCGGAGATTACAGTATGAGCTTCCAGGAAAATATCGTTCATGCATCCGACTCACCCGAAGCGGCTGAAGCGGAATTGAAAAGATTTTTTAAACCAGAAGAAATATTTGCCTATAAACAGGCTACATTCGACTTCCTGTATGCTAATGACGAGTATTAGCGAGGAAAAAGAAAAATAAGTTTGCGATAAACTACGCTGATGTAGTAAGGAAAATGTCGACTACAGCTTTCAAATTCAATTAAAGTCGTATCTTTGTGCCCGGAAAATTAATCTTCATTCAGTGAACCTGGTTATTGATATAGGAAATACGGTGGCAAAAGTAGCTGTCTTTGATGGTGTTTCACTATTGGAAGTGGCGTATGACTCTAATCGGAATTTGGAGCATTTGTCGGACATCTATAGTAAATATCACTTTGAAAAAGCAATTGTTGCCACGGTCATCGACTTGAGCGAGCAAGTGCTGGCACAATTGGCATTACTTCCCATACCTGTGCTTTGGCTGAATGAAACGACTCCACTCCCGGTAGTGAATCTATATGAAACACCCCGGACGCTGGGGTATGATCGTATGGCTGCCGTAGTGGC